>Ga0247810_10000035_pt1 | contig 243140 bp, 216 predicted proteins | sample UWRJL119311C1_FD_179918 | JGI IMG/M metagenome (GOLD analysis project Ga0247810, IMG submission 179918) | Plant litter microbial communities from Arlington Agricultural Research Station in Wisconsin, United States - UWRJ-L119-311C-1 | ecosystem: Environmental > Terrestrial > Plant litter >...
AAGGAGACCGCTTCGTTCCTCGCGGAAACGAACCTGAGCGAAATCTGTCCACCCGATAGGAAATAATCGGGACAGGTCTTCCTCGCAAAAACAAACTTGAGAAACTATTATTGACTTGTGGGTACACGGTAGGTTTGCAACGCGGATGTTCTTTGTTAAAAAAATAGCCCCAGATTATAATCTATTAATAGGTTAAAATCTGGGGCTAAATATTTATAAAGGAAATTACTTTTTCAGTCCAATTTCTCTTAATCTTTCGTCTAAGTATTCTCCAGCAGTCATATCGCTATAAACTTTAGGATGTGCTTCATCTATTGTTGATGGCAAACTTGTTAAATCCATATCCGAGCGAGGATGAAGAAAAAACGGAACAGAAAAGCGTGATGTTTTCATTAGCTCAACAGGAGGATTTACCACTCTATGTGTAGTAGATCTCAATTTATTATTTGTTAAACGTTGCAACATATCGCCAACATTTACTACAATATCGGTATGGTGCGCTTTAATTGGCAACCATTCATTGTTTCGTGTCAAAACTTCCAATCCATCGGCACTTGCCCCAATCAATAACGTAATTAAGTTAATATCTTCGTGAGCACCTGCACGAACAGCATCATCAGGTAGTGCTTCCGGATTTTCGATAGGGAAATAGTGAATTCCCCTTAGAATGGAGTTCCCGTTGTGCACATGTTTATCAAAATAGTCGATCGGTAATTCTAGATAAGTTGCTATTGCGCGCAATAGGTGTTTACCATTTTCTTCTAGTTTCTGATAAATCTCTTTGGTTACCGGATTAAACTCAGGGATTTCTTCCAAAACTTCATTATCAGGATATTCGCTTTTTATTGGATCACCATCACTAACTTCATTCCCTATTTGCCAAAATTCTTTCAAATCGGCAGTTTTAGCACCTTTTGCTGTTTCTTTTCCTGCACTTGTGTAGCCCCGCTGACCAGCCAATTCAGGTTTTTCATATTTACGTTTTGTTTCAACTGGCAAAGAAAAAGCAGCTTTAATGTTGCTATATAATTTATCAATCAATTCTTGACTTACGCCATGATTGGTAATGGTTACAAAACCAGAATCGTTGAATGCTCTTCCCAATTCATCAGAAAACTTTTTCCGTTCTGCTTCGTTACCATTAATGTATGTGCCTAAATCGAGGCAAGGAATATACGGTGTAGACATATTTTTTTATTTTTATGAATATTTAAATTTATAAAGAAATGTTAATAAACCCTCATATACATGATTTTTATAGCTTAACAAATTACAAAACAATTTATTAAGTTATCAACAAAAAATCAAATAATCAATTGCAGTTAACGATTGTCAAGGTTAAGTCGGTTTTTATTTCTACCAAACTATAACATCAAGTTTTACGTATAATTGAGTATCTATAAAAAAATATCGACAATGAAATATATCATATTTATATTATTCGCACTTTTCTCTATGCAAGAGGCTAATGCTCAAAAACCAAAGTTAGAGAAGGCAACATTTGGAATGGGCTGCTTTTGGTGTACAGAAGCAATATTTCAACGGTTAAATGGAGTTTCTTCTGTTAGATCAGGTTATGAAGGAGGAGATGTTGCAAACCCGACATACGAAGACGTATCCACAGGAACTACCAATCATGCTGAAGTAATAGAAATCAGTTATGACCCAGCAAAAATCAGTTATGATGAGCTATTAGAAGTGTTTTGGAAAAGCCATGATCCGACTACGTTAAATCGTCAAGGTGCAGATGTTGGCACCCAATATCGTTCTGTTATTTTTTATCATACGGATGAACAGAGAGTGACGGCTACAAAATATAAAGATGAGCTCAACAAAGTAAACGCTTTTGGCAAGCCAGTAATAACCACAATCGTTAAAGCTGAGCCATTTTATGTAGCAGAAAATTACCATCAGAACTATTTCATTAACAATGGACAAGCTGATTATTGCCGATTGGTCATCTTGCCCAAAATGGAAAAACTTGAAAAGCTGTTTAAGGCAAAGTTGAAGCACTAGGGAGTCGGGAAGTCCGAAAGTCCGAACCCTGTCAATACAAAACGATATTTGCAAAGTTAAATCATTAACCAGTTAGCCAAGTGATTGGCAAACTGTTCAAATAAAAGTGAGTTCGATATAAAGAAGGAGGTTGACTAGTCTATGAACGTCTTTTAACCACCTAGTCCATTGACCATCAGCTATTGACCATCACCATCTTATCACGAACTCACGTTAACAGATTAACTAAAATCCTATCTTCAATCCAACATTTAATCCAAGGCCTCCAATGTTGATGTATGATTTCAAATCATCACTTGGTTTATTGGCATCATAACCGGCCGTTCCAGCAACGTTTGAACTCGGGTCTAACCTTTTATGATAATTTGTTTCTCTGGTTGCAGTGGGTAAATCATTTAATGAAACGTTAACCTTGGTACCGTTCGCCAATGTGCCTGTTGCTGCAAATGCTGTTACTTCTTTGCTATCACTATTTACAGAGACGTTTCTATATTCTATCTCACTAAAGAAACTTATATTTTTACCGATCGGGTAGTTAAATCCAGCAGCGCCAAGAAAGCCTAAAGTAGGTTTAGGCTTAACCTTTTCAGTACGTGTTAAATCAACAGCCACAAAATTAGGATTTACACTTCTGGCTATTGATCCTGTTTGGTCACTAACCTTGGTATTAATTTCCAAATATCCATATACCGGAACTACGGCCCCAATTTTTAAGTAAGGCTTAAACTTCGCTTCCGTTGGCAAATGAAATACCAAAGAAGGGGTTAAATCTAGTGCGGTTACCTGACCAACAGAAGTCAAGCCCAAAACTTGAGTATTCCCGATGTATCCCGTTTGTCTGGCCATTGTATTTTCTTCACTCCTAAAAAAATTAATCCCCATTTCTGCAGCAACAACGTTATTGAATCTAAATCCTCCGGTTAATCCCGCTCTCCACCCCTGTCCAAATGATCCGGTAATGGTTTCTTCAGAGATTCTTGTTTGTACTCCGGTGCTCGGGTTGATAGAAAAAACATAATCTCTAGGCTGTAAAGACCCTACATTTGGAAACTCTACAGGCGTAACCTTTAAAAAATAACTTCCAGTTGGTTTTAAATAAAAGCCCCTTCCTTCTTGGGCCATTGTAGAGAGAGACGCTCCTGCTAAAATAAAAGCAGATAAAATAAGCTTTTTCATAATTCTTCAGTTTAAATAAAAACCAGCATAATCTCTATGCTTGCATAGTATTTAACGCCATTTATTCGTATTATGTTTTCTTAAATTCAAAATGTTTTTATCTAAGCTACGTTTTCAGCTTTAGTCTTTAAGCTTTAAGCTCCCCCTTATCACACTTAAGTCATAAACATTTAAACCTTTTTTGATTTGAACAATCCTCTCTACATTTGCTAACAGTGTTAACTTTTTAAATGGTAATTACAGAAAGTAGGTTAAAAAAGAAAGAGATGCTCAAGGATTCTATTCTTGAGGCAGCTAAAAACATCATTTTAAAAGAAGGATGGCAAGCTGTTTCTATTCGGAAAATAGCCGAGGCGATTGGTTACAGCCTACCCGTTGTTTACAATCACTTTGAAAGCAAGGATGCCATATTGGAAGAATTTGTAAAACAGGGTTTTGTAATGCTGACTGAAATCGTTAGACAGGCAAAACTTAAAAGCGAAGATCCTGCAACCCAGTTAACCGAGATGGCTATTGCTTATTTCGACTTTGCGTTTTCTCATAGAGAATATTATCAAATGATGTTTGGTTTAGGAATGCCAAGTTGTGAAAGAGTGAACCAAATTCCAGAGATCGGAAACTTTACGGCCGTATTGATTTCATCAATTAAAATGTTGGGCAAGGCTGAAAAGGTTGAAGAAAAAACAATTCTAAAGCTTCACACCTTTTGGTCCATTCTACACGGATTAAGCTCTATCAACATGGTGAATATGACGGCTACACCAAATGAAATGCAACAAAGAGTTTTACAAGATGCCGTCCAAGGTTTTATCAAAAATATCAATAACTAATTTTTAAAATAATCATAATAGAATATCCAATGAGTTTAATAGAAGCCCTCAAATGGCGTTATGCCACCAAAAAGATGAATGGCCAAGCTGTTCCACAAGAAAAAGTAGATCAAATTTTAGAAGCTGCACGTTTAGCCCCAACTTCTTCAGGTTTGCAGCCTTATAAAGTAATCGTAGTTACAAATCCAGAATTGAAACAATCACTTTTACCACATGCATTCAATCAGTCGCAAGTTGTTGATTCTTCACATCTCTTAGTTTTTGCAACATGGGACAACTATACTGAAGAACGAATTAACGAAGTTTTTGAACGTAACAACAACGAACGTGGTCTACCATTAAGTACAACTGCTGATTACCAAAAAATGTTGATTGCTAATTATGTACCTAGAACTGCAGAAGTAAATTTCCAACATGCAGCACGCCAGGCATATATTGGTTTTGGTTTGGCAATTGCAGAAGCTGCACTTTTACAAGTGGATGCTACACCTATGGAAGGTTTTGATGGCCCTAAATTTGATGAGATTTTAGGCCTACAGGAAAAAGGCTTGAAAAGTGTGACCATTTTACCTTTAGGATATCGTGATGAAGCTGGCGATTGGTTGGTTAACTTGAAAAAAGTTCGTCAATCGAAAGATGAGTTTGTAATCGAATTTAAATAAACGAGCAATAGTTATGATGGGTGCACTCAAGCGTAGTGTACCCATTTTTTATGCGCTTTTAAATTGTAAAAATATGTTAAAGATTAGTTACAATGCCTTCTGTAAACCAATAATCAATATATTAGCGAATATTCAATAAGCATATCAATTTGATGAAATTTACGAGAATTATTCTTGCGCTACTCACCTTCACCATTATGTCTAACTTATCTGCTTCGGCACAGCAAGATAGCATAGTGCTAAATAATATCATATCTAAAACTAAACGGCTCTCTGATGAGCAACCAATAGAAAAAGTCTACCTTCATTTTGATAAGCCTTACTATGCAGTTGCCGACACCATGTGGTTTAAAGCTTATGCAACCATTGAACAGAATTTACCTTCGCCATTGAGTAAAATTGTATATGTTGAAGTTAGAAATGCCCAGGATTCTTTGATACAGACACTAAAGCTGCCACTTAAAAACAGTGTCGCTTATGGCAATATCCCTTTAAATATGCTCAGTTATAAACAGGGCAATTATTACGTTCGTGCCTACACACTGTGGATGCTCAACTTTAATGATGCCTATTTCTTCAGCAAAAACATCCCAATAGGAGAAGCCATCGACAAACAGCTGATTACGAATATCTCTTATCAAAATGAACAAGCTGATAAGAATATCAAAACTACCGTAAAAATTCAATTTAGGGATCTCACCAAAAAAGCATATGCCAATAAAACCGTAAACTGGAAAGTCATCTCTAATTTTGACGAGTTTTCAAAGGGGAAAGGAACGACCGATCAAAACGGTATTTTAACAATGGTAGTAACCAGCAAGGGGGGAGAACCGATTACCAAGGGTAACATTATCACCGACATCAATATTGCTGATAAAGAAATTGCCAGTGCCACTTTCAAGCTCAAACAGATCGTTAATGACGCCGACTTTCAATTCTTCCCCGAAGGTGGAGAACTGTTAAACGGAATACCAAATCAAGTTGCATTTAAAGCGCTTAAATCTTCAGGTTTAGGCTTAGATGTAAAAGGAACAATCGTAGATGATCAAAATAATGAAATTACCTCTTTTACTTCTTCATTTGCGGGAATGGGATCATTTTTCATCTCTCCAGAAACAGGAAAAAATTACAAAGCAAAGGTTACATTTAAGGATGGTGGCGTTAAAATATTCGATTTGCCAAAACCTAAAACTGCTGGTATCGGATTACAGGTAGTAAATTCAAATGCCGAATTGATCAACCTCAAAATTATTGCAACAGAGTCTTTTTTCGAAGCAAATAAGGAGAAAACATTTTTTATTGTAGCCCAAAACTCCAATATCGTCTATTATGCGGCCAAAACAAGCCTTAAAAATCAGGTAATCATTACTAAAATCCCTAAAAAGGGATTTCCTTCTGGCATACTTCAAATCACATTGTTTAATGAAAAGGGAGAGCCAATTAGCGAGCGTTTAACTTTCATATTACATCCAGAAGCCATGAACTTGGCCATAAAAACGGACCTGCCTTCTTACAAGCCCCGTCAGAAAGTTAAGTTAACTATAGATGCTAAAAGTGCTGGCTTGCCAATTGCCGGTGATTTTTCTTTGGCAGTGATCGACGAACAGAAAGTGCCGGTAGATGAAAATGGAGAAACAACGATCTTAAGCTCGTTATTACTTACATCCGATCTAAAAGGATTTATAGAAAAACCAAACTACTATTTTAATAAAACAGATGATAAAAAACTTGCAGATTTAGATAAACTCCTACTTACACAGGGCTACCGCAGATTTACCTATGCTGAGATCTTAGCTGGTAAATATCCTGTTGTTAGCTATCTGCCAGAAGAAGGAATCAGCATTACCGGAACTTTGAGAGACAGGACCGGAATGCCTATAAAAAAGGGATCAATGCGTTTAATGGTTCCAGGTAAACCAATCTCCGCAGAAACGGTAACCAGTAATATGGGACTGTTTAATTTCAAAAACTTGGTTTTTCCTGATTCATCTCAAGTAGTAGTAAGTGCAAAATACAATGCTAATGCTGCAAACCTGATGATCATGCTCGATGGGTCGCCAACGCCAGGATCTTCCAAAAACGTTAATGTTGCTGAAGAAGTAGCTAATATTGACACTACCTTGTCTGCCTATTTAAACAATAGCCAGAAACAATATCGCTTCTTAAGAACACTTAAAACAGTAGAGATTAAAGGCGCTCCGATTAAAAAACCTAGCCACGCAGATCACTCTGCCCTAAGTGGACTTGGAATGATGCCAGATCATTTGTTAAGCTCCGACCGCTTTCTTGCGGGCTGTAACTTCTTTTTAGATTGTTTGAAGGCCCAAGCTACAGGCCTAACTTTTGATACCGAAAACTTCTATATCTCAAGAGATTTTAATCAGGGTTCAAAAACTCCGGTACAAGTATTCATAAATGGTAATGCTGTTGATACGCGTGACATCAATTCTGTTAATGTTACTGACGTTGAATCGGTTGAAATCTTTTTGAGAGATGCATTGGGCACAGTAGATAGGGTTTATGGCACCAAAGGAGTAATGGTTATCAACACCAAAAAAGCACCTGTAGGCAAAAAAATCAGCAAGGAAGAGCTGTTGAATATGATCCCTAAAAACAACATCATTACTTTTACTCCAATGGGATATAGTAAAGAGAGAGAATTTTATTCTCCTAAATACCTTCCTGCAGTAATGTATCCAAATACCGATCTACGCACAACGATCTACTGGAATCCAAAAGTTATTACAGACGAAAAAGGAAATATTAGCTTTGAGTTTTATAATGCCGATGGTAGAGGTAGCTACAGAGCGGTAGTAGAAGGATTTGATAAAAATGGAAATGTAGGAAGAGCTGTTTATAGATATACGGTAAAATAGAGAGTCGGAAAGTCCGGAAAGTCCAGAAAGTCCGTTCCCCTCGACAGACGATTTCGATTTTCAAACTTTCCAACCCTTAACTCATACCTAGCTCGAAGCTACCTTATAGCTACCTCGAAGCTACACCTTACTAATTTACCTCGTCATGCATTGGCAGAACTATGGATTTTCAATGCGTTTTTTGATCCCTATACACATTCTTTCCATCTTTTGATAAGCCCCAAAAGAATTGCCTGTCTTCTTGAATTCAATTGCGATGAATCCTGGTTCTGATTGCAGGTGAAACTTGATGCTATCACCTAAATTAATATCAGAATCACTTATCCCACCCCTTCCAAAAAGTTGGCCATCTTTCAACGTATTTTCTACATATGTTATTACATCAGCTGTTCTCTTTTTAGGATAAGAGGCTTTAAACTGGTAACTGGCATCGGTTTTTCGCACTGAAATGGATTGCCGATTTGAATTACCATCAAATCCACAGCCTAAACCCAAAGCTATGCCAACAATGGCTATTATCATACCTATTCTTTTCATAATTATTTTATTTAATTTCTTCCAATTATTAGTTTGCTCTATTTTTAATATCATCTGCTGCTGTATTTCTACTCTTAGCAGATTTCACATTCTGGTTACCAAAATTATAGTTTACACTAAATGCAGCCCTGCGACTCAGATATCGATTTACTACCGATAAGTTTACATTTTGATACTGGAGTTTGCCTTCCCAATGGTTTGTTAAAAAGATATCGTCCATGCTTAACCGTAATCTCAACTTCTTGTCCATTAAGCTTTTTTGTAGTCCGGCATTAATAGCGTATTGTGTTATCGTAGTCTGTTCCACACCATTTATCTTTGGAGAATTTAACCAAAAGCTAACTTCAAATGTAAAGTCCTTTGGTAAAATAAATGACTGTGAACTATTGATATTGTATGCTACTTTATTTGCACTATATCCCGCACCCTCTAAATTGCTATCATTAAACTTGCTGTAATAAACGCTGACGTTGTTCTGCATTTTCCAAAACTTGGCAACGTTAATCGGCACATACAAATTAGCCGTGTATTGCTGTGCCCTTCCTAAATTCTTACGGATCACATTAATGATACGGGTGGTTTCATTTTGTTGACTGATCTGAGTAATCATATCCCTGGTATCCGAATAGTTCAATGAGAAGGAGATTTCCTTATAGCTATAGCCAATCTCTAGGTTATCGGTAAACTGTGGCTTTAAATATGGATTACCTTCATCTAAAGCAAAGGGATCCATATAAAAAACGAATGGATTAAGCTGTTGGTAATTTGGTCTATCTACCCTTCTACTATAAGAGTACCTCACGTTACTGTTTTTATTAATGACCTGATTAACAAATGCCGTTGGAAAAACTGATAAATAATTGCGATCAACAACATTTTGGTCCGTTACAGAATTGCCGTTTGAATGTGTATGTTCAGCCCTTAATCCTACCTGAATTTGCCAGTTGGTCCAATCTTTTGAAAAGTTAGTATACGCAGCATTAATATTTTCTTTGTAAATAAAATAGTTCGATTTACCTATATCATTTTGCCAAACACCATCAGCAAACTGCTCAGAAATAAAGTTGTTATCCGTTTTTACATAGCTGCTTTTTAATCCTGCCTCAAACTTTAGTGTTTTAGAAATTGGCAAGGTGAAATCGGCTTTTGCAGCAAAAATATTAATCTCTGCATCGGTAATATTGCGCAATGCGGTAGTTTTATTCAATGCGTTTTGCTGATCGAAATATTGAGCATCAAAATTTTCAGTTTTCTTATTGCTAAAGCCAGAATAATCCATATCAAAAGTTAGCCCCTTACCTTTTTTATCAAAATCATGTCTGATGTTAAAATTAGCAGTAAGATTACCAACTGGAGATTTTGCATAAGCCTGTTGATTTACATAATTAACTGTGCTTACGCCCGATTGGGTTTCATAAATTAAGGTCTTGCTATAATTGTTTAAATCGGTACGGATTGAATTGGCATCGACCATGATCCCAAATATTGTTTTATCCGAAGCATAATAATCTGCACCAAACTTGCCCATGTAAGCTATACCAGTACTATTTCTCTCAAATCCCTGATCAAAAGCACTTTGTAAATTACTCGTAGAAGTAGTCCGATTCACATTGGTTGTACCAAAATTAACCTTCCTGTTAAAAGCTGTAGTACTGTAGATGTTCCACTTGTTAACCCTGTGATTTAGGCTCAATTGCAGCCCAACCCTATATAGGTCACTAGGTGCATCTGGCATAATTCCCTGTCCAGTATTCAAAGATAAGTTTCCATTAGTGCCAAAAGCTTTATTTCTTTTCAATTTAATATTGATGATCCCAGCACTTCCAGCAGCATCATATTTCGAAGAAGGATTGGTAATCAGCTCAATCGTCGCAATTTGATCACTTCCCATATTGCTCAACAAAGTTGTGATATCGGTACCAGATAAAAAGTTGGTCTTGCCATCAATCATTACCGTAATGCCCGATTTATTGTTCAATTTGATCTGTTCATTTTGGCGGTCAACGGTTACTCCAGGCGCTTTTTCCAAGACCTCTAATACGGTATTTCCAGAAGAAACGATACTGCCTTCAACATTGATAACTGTTTTATCCGCTTTAAATTCTACGAAAGGCTTTTTCACTTCTATTTTAACTTCGTTTAACTGCTTAGTTAAACTCTCCAATTTTATTATTGGAAAGTTCAGCTCTTGATTGACAAACTCAAACTTTGCGGTCTTCATGGTTTTATAGCCTACCATGTGCACAGAAAGCATATAGTTTCCAGCTTTTATATTTTCGAACAGGAAGTTCCCTTCAAAATCCGTCTGTATATTTTTAACGGTATTCGTATCAGGATAAGTTAATAATGTTACCATAACATACGCTATACTTTCTCCCCTTTCATCGGTTATTTTACCAGACAACTTCGCTGTTTTTTGGGCAAAGGAAGCCCCACATGCTAAAAAGCATGCAATTAGCATCAATAATTTTCTCATTTGTTTCTAAATTATGCTGTCAAGATTTTCAGCGTGTAATTAGTTTAGGGATTAACTTCTTTAGCTTTGTCTAATTCGCTCTTGCATTTTAAGCCATCTTCGGTCATTACCCATTCTTTATATTTGCCATCCTTCTCTTCATCAGAGTTACAAGAGTAATAGTAAAATTGCAGGTACCTGTAAATATCATTGCTCAACAATAAATGTGTTCCGACAGGTACTTTGATGGTAATAAATACTTCCTGGTTGCGCCAGATGCTTTCTCTTTTAAGTGCTAACCTCGGACTAAGCGTAATTATTTCATCATTTTGAGAAAATCTATAATCGATATTCTGTGCATTTTGCAAGGCAACCTTGAATGTTTTCCCCTGCGATTCGTAAGTCTGGACCATTGTTGTTTTGTTATTGTCACTTTTAACAATTTCTATTCTTACATTACGCGGGGCCCTAAAAGGATGATCATCATCGTTGTCAACCACAACTCTATTTCCAAAATCTAGCTCGCCGATGTGATAATTAATGCTGTCTTGTCTACTGAATGCCATCGCTTGATCTACATCGATAGTGTAGGTGGGATAAGGTTTCAACTCAGTAGTTTGAACCAATTCTGCATGTTCCTGAAACTCTGAAGAAATCTTGGCTGCATAATATACAGTAGATGAAACGCCCAGCAACCAAATAATTAATAAAGCAAATGACAATGTTCTATTGATGGCTATTTTGTTAAAAGCAACTCGCAATGCAAATAATACCAAAGCCAGAATAGGGATGAATAACACTACAAATGCACCTAGAATAATTTGTGCTCTAAAACTCTCATTAACGATTGACAAAAGAAAATAGTCGTATGAATTTGAGTCCCAGAAACCTAAAAATATAGCTAGGGCAACGATTAATCCAACTAGTAATCCAAAACCTATTACAATAAATGAGCCCGCAATAATCTTCATAATCATCTTCCCTGTCCCTGTCAAAAAAATCCCTAACACTTCACTAAATTCTCCAAGAAAGCTTTTTGATTGCTTAATTAAAGGTTTAAAATGTTCGTTGGCATTTTGCATATTCGCCTTGAATGCTGCAAGTTCCTCTTCGAAGTTTCGTTGAAATCCATATAAATTTGTCGCCTCGCCCTTCATTTCCATTTTTTCTGACCTTGACACTGCTCTTGGCGTGGCAATCCATAAAATGATGTAGGCCAAGATGCCAGATCCACCTAAAAAAACAGCTAAAAAAGTAATAAGCCTTATCCAACGTGCTTCAATATTAAGGTAATGTCCCCAGCCGGCACAAACACCTGCAATTACGCCATCATCAGTATCGCGATATAACTTTTTGCTTCCAGTATAAGTTGCGTAATCCTGGCTCTGAGCAGTTTCATCCTCATCTGTTTGAAAATCCTGAACACGACCCATCTGTGCAATTACACCTTCAACATCCGTCAGTTCAATTACCTTTTTTTGTGTCGTCTCCAAAGTCTCAGCGAACATCTCCGCAATGCGATTTTCAATATCTGTCACGATTTCAAAGTCATCTGCATTTTTTGCGAAATATTGCTTTATTTCATTTAGGTAAGCCGTTAACAACTCGTAACCATCCTCTTCAATGTGAATAATCGAGTTTCCTATATTTATGATCAATGTCTTTTTCATGAGCTGTTTTATTATTTGTTTGGAGAGTTTGTTGGTTTTGGTGCGCCATTTTGCGAAGTGGTAATCGCATAAGCCAATTCTTGCCAAGTGTTATCTAATTGTTTCAAAATCTGCTTGCCGTCTTCCGTTAATACGTAATATTTACGTGGAGGCCCAGAAGTCGATTCTACCCAATTGTAAGCTAACAATCCATTATTCTTTAATCGGGTAAGTAAAGGATACAAGGTGCCCTCAACCACCAGCAGCTTGGCCTGCTTTAATTCGGCGATAATATCGGAAGCGTAAATTTCACCTCTCGATATAATTAAAAGCACACAATATTCAAGTATGCCTTTTCGCATTTGTGTTTGCGTATTTTCTGCTATCATAAAACAAAGATATATGTTTCATATAGTATTATGCAATACATAGTACTATAATTTTATCAAATTTCCTTATAAATAGCTGATTATAAGTCAATTTAATTTTTACATAAATTTGATTAACTCATCGAAATATCTAAAACAGCTGTATTTCCTTACAGAAAGTTATGATTAAAACACAATAAACGAAGTCAGTTTACAACCTATAGCTCTACTGAAAAATGAACAATATCTTCTTTGCTGAACAGAAAATAGTACAGTACATTTTCGAATTAGGTTTAAAAAAACTGGGTTTTCAAAATAAAAAACAAAAGTTATCAACATTTTCAACTACCTGTAGTTCATTGGCTTAAGTTTTGTACAGAAAATTATATCTGACCCTAATTCATCTACCTATGATTATCAAATTACCAATTCCCTTTATTTATGCAAGGCATAAGGAGGCAAGAGTAGCAAAACCATTAACCCGTATTGAAAGAATCAAAGCTGATCGCTTGGTAATGATTTTTCTATTCATGATTGCCATAGTTGGCGCAGTAATTTTCGCTTAAAAATTCAGGATTATAATAGAACTCTGCGAATCAAAGGTTCATGTAACCACAGATGCACACATTTGTACACAAAGGTTTTTATAGTTTGTATACAAATATGAGGGGAACGGACTTTCGGTCTCTCTCCGTCACAGATACATACATTTTGCACACAAAGGGTGTTATAGTCTGTGCATACAAATATGAGGGGAACGGACTCTCGGACTCTCTCAGTCACAGATACATACATTTTGCACACAAAGGATGTTATAGTCTGTGCATACAAATATGAGGGGAACGGACTCTCGGACTTCCGGACTTTCGGACTGTATCCCTATAACAATAACGTATCTATTCGATGTGCCTGCACCATATTTAAGGTTGGTGACCAACTAAAAATTGTAAAATGCCCATCTTGTGAAGCTACAAGCGCAATAGCATCTTGCTGGTCAAACACAAATTGTGCAGCAGATAAATGCCTCGTACCACCTATTTTTGCAGGATGTAAAACTTTTGGATCTCCACCAGTAATTGGCTCAGAGTAAGATATTTCCTGAATATGCGCACTGCTATTTGACCTGCCAGTTTTCGCACCAAATGCAAGCAATTCATATTCGTCGGTAATTATTGTTGCACCGTCTATTGCGGTTAGACCAGCCATATGATCAATTTCTCTTTTTAGTGCGCTTTGCCAAAATATTTCACTGGCATCAGGCCTATTCTTCCTTACCAGATCAGATAAGCCTTTAAATGGCGGTGTTAGCGCATAGCTAATTGGGTGGATAACCGATTGTTCCCAATTGCTGCTTCCCTGAGGCACAAGCAGTACTGCACCGCCCCTTCCATGAGAACGCATGGAAACAGCCAACTGTATCAGAATATTTGCTGAATCATTCCAATAAGAATGTGCTGTCAAATCTAACAGAGATAACAACATAGATGGACGGTCAACACTTCCTACAATCCGCTCCTCCACAATCTTAATCTGATCTCCCTTCAACACAGCAACATTTGTATACTTACCGAACCCATAAATCCTACGGTGCTTAATTACCAGCAGACCAGGCTCAGATACATCTACAACAAAACAGTAATTAGGAATATTTAGCGTTGTTCCCCATATATGAAGTTTATAACCGTCATGCCATACACCGATATGTATCCCACCACGTTCAACCCCAGGAGCCAATTTTGTTAAAATACTCGGATTTAATGGCAAGGTATGGTTAAACAATAAGGGTTTCCCAGCCTGCTCTGGAGGCAAAAAAGCAATAGATATTTTTGGAGAATGTCCTTCTTCCTTTCTGAGACTTGCCCAAAAAGCCGCATCTAAAATAGCCTCAATTACCCGCGCTGGAGGCTGCGGAGCCAGATCTAACTCACCTTTTGCATTGGCTTCTGCCAAATGTTTTGCAAAATGAGATTCAATCTTAGGCGCTACGATCTTAGCTGCTTGGTACGTTGCTCGGTTTACCATTTTACTAAGTTAGCTTTTTCCATTTTCACTTTACAATTTTAAAGCACCAGTTTAAATCTATTACAGGATGCTGACTTTTTTTTATCGATTCAGCAAGTTATCGGACATTTCTTATCCTATATCAATGAAGCAGCCTTGCAAACAATTTATCTTTGTATCAATAAATTATAGCATTTATGGCACAAACAGTAGTACACAAAGCTGATACCCGAGGGGTAGCAGACCATGGTTGGTTAAAGAGCTTTCAAAGCTTTAGCTTTTCAGGATATTACAATCCCGAACGCATCAATTTCGGAGCTTTAAGGGTATTAAATGATGATATCGTAACAGGCGGACAAGGTTTTGGAGAACATCCACATGATAATATGGAGATTATATCCATCCCACTTGAAGGTGAATTGAAACATAAAGATAGCATGGGAAATGTAGCTACGATCAAAGCTGGAGAAATTCAGGTGATGAGCGCAGGTACTGGGATCTACCATTCTGAATACAATCCAGACCCTAGCAAACCCGCAAAATTCTTGCAGATCTGGTTATTCCCCAATAAAAGGAATGTGGAGCCAAGATATGATCAAATTACATTAAACAATACCGATCTAAATAATCAGTTTATACAGGTGCTATCACCTAATCAAGATGATGAAGGCGTTTGGATTTATCAGGATGCCTGGTTCAACTTAGGCAAGTTTGATGAGCAGATCACTACAACCTACAATTTACATCAAAAAGGAAATGGTGTGTATGTATTCTTATTGAAAGGGAAAGTTGAGATTAACGGTCAAGTATTAGAAAATAGAGATGGATTTGGAATTTGGGATACCGAAACATTTGAAATCAAAACTTTAGCAGATTCAGAACTCCTGTTAATGGAAGTTCCCATGACATTTTAATAATTCAATAGCTAAAAAATTGTTCACATTAAAACTGTACAAATGATTGAAATCTTAATTATAGGCACTAATAAGCCAATTATGGAGACCATTAAAAGACTGATCGACAAAAACGGTAAATGGTTTGCTACCATCGCTTTTTCTTTCAAAGAAGCTTGCGAGCTTTGCCTAGAAAAAGACTTTCGCTTAGCACTTTTTGGTGGCGGACTAACCGATGAAGAAGAAAAAGAACTCCATACTTATTTTCATAAGGTTAAACCAGATTTACCAATTGTTAAACATTATGGCGGTGGCAGCGGATTATTATATGCCGAAATTTATCAGGCTATTGGATAACTAGTTGATTATTTCTAATAAAAAACGGAGATCTACATGAAGTAAATCTCCGTTAACTCTTTTCCCGAAGGATCTGGCTACTATTTTATTTATAAGTCGCAGCCAACTTCAATGCGTTGTATGCATTTACAATTCCACCACTAATACATAAGTCTGAAAAAGGGATACTTATAGTATCAGCACCTTTCATTGTATTTACATTGTGGTTAATTTTAACTACCGATTTCAAGATAATCTCTTTAACCTGTACTGCAGTAAGTTTTGGATAATAAGAGCGAATTAATGCCGCCAAACCAGTCACCACTGGCGCTGCCATACTCGTTCCATCTTCATCAATATATTTGTTATCGGGTACAGTAGAATATATCCTCACACCAGGGGCGAATACATCAACCGTAGTTTTGCCATAATTAGAAAATGGAGCTTTTAAACTTTCATCATCTTTTGGCCCAGAAGCCCCTACAACTAGGTAAGAACTAGCAATCCCACCATCCAAATACTTTCTTGAAGGGAAATTAGGTTCTACATCAATATCATTGTTATCATTCCCGGCTGCCTGTACCAATAAAACATCCTTACTTACTGCATATTTAACAGCTTCATCTACTACTGATTTGTCCCAAGAATAACTTTTACCAAAACTCATGTTAAGCACCTTCGCTCCATTATCAGCAGCATAACGAATAGCATTAGCCACGTCCTTATCACGTTCATCTCCATTTGGTGTATTGCGAACACCAATGATCAATACATTATCAGCTACACCCTTGATCCCAATAGCATTGCTTCGATCTGCACCAATAATACCAGCCACATGCGAGCCATGCAAGGCATCTGGACCTTTGATGTCATTATTCCCATAAAAGCGCTCCTTGCTATTATTTGGATCATCACCAACGATGTTTCTAGGGTTATAATCCAAATTCAAGTTATATTTTACTTGTTCGGTCGTTTGTTTAACTCCTGCAACAATTTGTGTTTCATAAAAGGTTTTAAAATCCATCCCTTTCAAGTTCTCTACAATTGCAGTTCTAACGCCTTCCTCTTGTTGCGTTGTTGGCTTAAAACTTTCAAAATCTGCTTGTGTGGGGTTCTCTTTACCAATTTTCTTTACCACTAAATCCAAATAATATTTAAAACCCGAAATCCCTTGTAAATCACTCTTAGCTGTAGCCAATCTTGTTTCAAGTTCAGTTCTATTCGCAATAAAAGTATCATAGTCAGCTTTGTCCTTTGCCGCAACAGTGGCTGTGGTAACATTGGCAAAACGAAGCATATCTCTGCGAACCAAACGCGTAAGTTCTAAAGTCTCAAACTCGATAGATCCATCTTTACCTCCTAAAAAATTCCATCCGTGTACATCATCGATGTATCCATTTTTGTCGTCATCAATTCCATTACCCGCAACCTCTTTTTTGTTTACCCAGATTACTTTCTTTAAATCCTCATGGTTTAAATCTACTCCACCATCTAAAACAGCCACAATTACTGGGGTTGATTTTTTCCCCTTTAATAATTCTTTATATGCCTTTTCTGTGCTGATTCCGAAAGCTGTATCTGTTTTAAGGTCAAGATTTTGCCAGTTTGGCCTTTGTTGTGCCGAAGATAAAAATGGCAAAGCCGCCAATAAACCCAGCGTTAGAAGTTTTTTAAAGTTATTTTTATACATATATTATTTTCATTAATACTTTAGGAATGGAAACGGTTTTGCTGATAATTTTATTGTCAATTTTTGTTTCCTTTAATCCCTTTTAAGGGAAAGAAACTTTCTGGAATTTTGGCGGGTGTAATAGATACGCTCTTCAGCAGACATTATGTTGATTAATGTTGCAAATTAATAAAATAAGTTGAATCTTAATTTAGACAGAAGAGATTTAAACATCGGTACTATATTAGTATTTATAGTAGATTGTTGAAATTTTAAAAGAGGGGTTGACCTTGACAATAGCGATAAGTGAAATTGAATATAAAACCTTCTTTATATAAATTCACGAAACTAGGTCTTGTAGAAAATGAGGAAACATGATACAAGCAAATCTAGTTTCCGTCTAGATTTTGGCAAACTTCCCCGCAAATTGTCTTCACACAACCCAACTCAGGTACAACTGCGGGAAAGAAAAAGCTATGGCCATTAGTTTTTAACTAATAATTTTTTAATTCTACTTTCTATATCATCCAAATCAAATGGTTTGCTGATGTAGTCATCTGGCGCTGCCATTTCACTCATTTGTCTGCTCCTAATATTTGCAGACATCACAATAACTGGAATGTGTTTAGTGAAGATATCATTTTTTAAATCGTGACAGATTTCAATACCATTTCCATCTGGCAACATCACGTCTAATATAAAAAGATCAGGAATCGAATCCTTTAATTTCTTTTTCATTTCTTTAAATGATGACGATAGTTGTAAATCATAACCCTCATCTTTCAACAAAAACTCGATGATATAGCCTATATCTTTATCATCTTCTAAAATGTGTATTCGTTTCTTCATATCTTATTAAAACAATAAAATTAATCAATTGTTTGCCTGGGTTTATCAATTTTTAAACTTATTATCTCTCTATTTCTACAACTTTTCGTAACGTTAAGATAACCATAATAGTTAACTATTATTAAGCTAATCTTCTTCCTTAAAATTTAATACCTGATAACCATAAGCACACAATACCAACATTAAAGTAATGCAGGTATAAAGGATATTGTAACTAAATTTCTCTGCTATGTAAAACCCTAAGGTTGGCGCTACAACTTGCGCAATAGACCAGCTTACGGTATAACCTGCAGCATATTGGCCACGATTAAATTCATTACTTCTTTTAATTACAAAAGTGTTGATAAATGGAATAGAAAACATTTCTCCAAAAGTAAAACAGATCACACTTAGTAACGCCACTACAATAGGTAAGAATTTAGGCAACATCAAAACTGCGAAAGCCACGCCAACAATTAAAACGCCAATTACAATATAAAACACCGGTGAACGCTTATTTTCTATCTTGCTGATCATCACCATTTCAAACAGGGCGATAATTACCCCATTCACCCCCAAAACCATCCCTATTAAAGCTTCATCTAAATGCCACACTTGCTTAAAAAATACCGGAACAACCCTAAACATTAGAAAAAAGCATGTTGCAAAAACCGTAGTGAGCAAGGTAAACTTAACAAACCACGGATCCCGCCAAGGTTTACGCACAATAACCCCTTCCATTTTAGCTGCTATTGCTTTTCTAAATCCTTTAACAGCAGGCAGAAAAATCAAAATCGCAACCGCAACGATAACACTTACCAATCCATCCACTATAAATAATAATCGATAGTTAAAAGATGCAATAATTCCGCCCAAGCTAATTCCGACTGCCCAACCAACATTAGTCGCTAAACGATTAAGTGAATAAGAACGCGTTTCTTTTCCTGGTGCAGCATAAGCTGCAATTGCTGTAAAATTTGCAGGCCTAAATGCATCGTAAAAAAAGCTGATCAGCACTGCTAAAACACAAAGCATATGGAAATCTTTTACCATTGAAAACGCTAAGAAAAATAATCCACCAATGGCCGCAGCAAATATTTGAACTGGCCTGAAACCGAACATATCTGTTAATTTGCCCCCAGCAGCCGCTCCTAAAATTGCACCAACACCAAATAAAGAAATAATTATCCCTGCATCAGAAACCGGTCTATTCAATGACTGCGTTACATACAAGCCCATAAATGGAACGGCCATATACCCACAACGATTAATTAAAATCACTAAACTTAGCAGCCAAGTTTCTCTGCTAAGCCCTGAAAAGGAAGTTCTGTAAGCGTTAATAATCTGTTGAAACATTTGCCTTGGCTTGAAATCAAAAATAGACATTCGGCTGTAAAATCCTATTCAGAATTTCTGTATTTTTGAATTCGCCCAAAAATTCTGGGATACCAAATCGAATCACATGTCAACAGAAATAAAATGCCCAAATTGCAGTCATTCTTTTCCTATTGAAGAGGTAATGGCAGAAGAATACAAACAGGATTTGAGAGAAAAGATGGTTTCTTTTACCAAGCAAAAAGAGGAAGAATTTCAAAGAAAAGCCGAGCTATTTGAACAACAACGGAAACAGCAGGAAGCGGTGTTCGACAAACAAAAGAAACAGCAGGAATTGGCATTCGAACAGAAATTAGCACAAGAAAAAGCGACTTTACAGGCAACAATGAGCGAAAACTTACGCAAAACAATTAGTGCTGATTTTGAGAATAAGTTAAAAATGTCTGAAGAGGCCAATAAGGAAAATGAGGAAAAGCTGAAATTGGCGCGTTCAAAAGAAATTGAATTTCTAAAGAAAGAACAGGAAATTAAAACCCGCGAAGCCGAGTTAGAATTAAACATTCAACGCAAATTACAGGAACAACGCGAAGAACTCGTTGCCCAGGTACGTAAGCAGGAACTGGAGAAAAATAGCTTGAAGGAAACCGAACATCAACTGCGTGTCAAAGAATTGGAAAAACAATTGGACGATCAGAAGAAACTGGCCGAAGAAATGAAGCGAAAAGCCGAACAAGGTTCCATGCAGCTACAAGGCGAAGTCCAAGAGTTGATCTTAGAAGAACTCTTAAGAAACACCTTTCCATTTGATATCATCGAAGAAGTTGGAAAAGGCGTTCGAGGTGCAGATTGTGTTCATAATGTTCGTAATCAATTTGGACAGCCATGCGGAAAAATCATTTATGAAAGTAAACGCACCAAAGATTTTTCTATGGAATGGATTGAAAAGCTGAAAAAGGACATGCGCAGTATGGGCGTAGACGTTGCCGTAATTGTTACCCAATGTTACCCAAAAGGAATGGACTGTTTCGGAGAAAAAGATGGTGTTTGGATCTGCTCTTTCGATGAAGTGAAAGCAGTATCCTACATCTTAAGAGATGGAATTATCAAATTATTCGGCGCTATTAAAACACAAGAAAACAAAGGTGATAAAATGCACATGTTATACGACTACCTCAACGGAAATGAATTTTCTGAACAATGGAAAGCCATTAGAGAAGGTTTTATGAGCATGAAACTATCCATACAGCGAGAACGTGATGCAATGGAAAGATTATGGAAAAGCAGAGAAAAACAATTGGAAAAGGTACTGCTCAATGCAGCCCACATCCGTGGATCTATAGAAGGTATCTCTGGCAATGACAACATCCAACTAAGCCTTAGTGATGATGATGACGATCTGTTATTAGAATAGTTAAATCTTCTCTATGCTGACCCACTTGTTATACAACTTTGACAATCTTTAAAGATTGTCAAAGTTACCGGAAGCAGTATTAACACAAAGCCTTAACAGCCAACAATATAAAAACTACGCCCCTCGCATATACCCAAATTAATCCTATAACTTTTTTACCATCCAGATATCACATCCGAAGTGCCCAGAATTTCCCAATGCACAAGCCTGCTTTTCAAAGCCTAATCTTTCATACAAACTCACTGCTTGGTTCAACTCTGGCATTGATTCGAGATAGATATTTTCATAGCCCAAAGCTTTAGCTTTTTCTAAACATTTATTGATAAGCGCCTTTCCCATGCCTTTCCCCCTAGCCTCAGGATAAAGGTATAGCTTAACTAATTCACAGGTATCGCTCGGCAAACCTGATGTCGGAAAAATACCCGCACCACCAATTAGCTTATCGTTTTCTTCTATCACCCAATAAGCTGATGCCGGATTTTCAAATACCGAAGATAAATGATCAGTAGCTTCATCATAAAAAGCAGTACCAGGCTTATTGGCCCTAAATTCAGTTAGAACACTTTTTATCAATTTACTTAGAGCAATATCGTCTCCTTGTTCAATTGATCTTATGATTAAATTCATGTGATGAAAGTGATTATTGATAAAGAAAGATTATAAAACCCCTCCCATAAAAGGATCTGTAATTGATTCGTTCCCGGTTTCTACATGTCCCGCATAATGTTTAAAGTAATCGTCATAACCATCAATAGTTACGCTGAAATCATACCATCCTTTACTCTTTTGTAAGTTCAAACTGATCACTTTCTGGCTGTTTGCATTAACCTTAACCGTTTTGGTATTTGAACGATAGTTTATATCTTTTAATTGAATAGTTAATGGCAGACTTTCCTTATTATCGATCACCAATTGCAAGTTCCCAGTAGGTTTTTGGAGTATTCCACTCAATTCATTTGTACAGACTAAAGTCAACATTGGATCCTTCATCGACCCATTAAACTGGCGGAAAAAGCCATTCGGACCATTCACCACCAAATTATAGATTTCATTGTCGAAACTTGAAATCTTCCATTTCCCTTCAATTTTATCCCCAGCTTTAACGGCAAATGCCCAGTTCTTACCGAGATCACCCAAATAAGATCCCTTAGTATACGCATTAAATGCAGCACCCACAGTTGCCAACTTATTAGGGAGCGTAGCCTTAATTGCAGTAAAATCTATGCAAACTTCACTGCGGTCAGCACTAAATTTTTCATCTACCTGCAGCTGATAGGGCAAAGCACATGCTAATTTTACCCCCTTTTCTTGGATTGGCATAAAGGCAGATTTAGTTGCCGAAGAATTTAACTGAGAATTAATTTTATCAATTTCTTCTTTAGCTAATGGCGCTGGCGTAACTTGCGGCGGCATTGATTTTGCCAACTGAATTCCTTGGATCACATTTTCTTTTTGTAACATATTTGGAACAGCTGCAGTCTCTCCATGATAAGGTCTAAAAACAGAAGTAAGATCTCCACAAACTGCCCTTCTCCATTCGCTGATATTACTGCTTTTGATTTCCTTCCCTGTTTTTTTTGTTAAAAACTTTTCCAAAAACATAAGCGAAGAAGTATGATCAAAAACCTCCGAATTGACATAACCACCTTTACTCCAAGGCGATGCCACCAACATGGGTACACGATAGCCCAACCCAATTGGACTATCCTTTTTAAATTCATAATCCGTATACGCAGTTAGGCCTTCACTCACTTTCCCTGTAGTTGCATCATCAGGCTTTGAAGGCACAAACGGAGGAATGTGATCAAAATAGCCATCATTTTCATCGTATGTTAAAATGAAAATCGTCTTTTTCCAGACCTCTGGATTTTTTGCCAAAATCGCTATAGCTTCCGAAACATACCATGTACCATACAAAGGAGAACTCGTATGATCTGAAAATCTTTGTGGCGCCACCAACCATGAAACCAATGGCAGTTTTCCCGAATCCACATCACTTCTAAACTGCTCAAAAATATCTTCTGCTGGAATATTTATGACCTCTTCTTTTCCATCAGCATTGCTGTATTTAAAAGGAGCCAATTTTAAATAATCAGGATTGTTAATATTAGTAGCAAATGCCTTATCAATTAGGTTTTTCTCCCTAGTTGAAAGCTTGTGATATTTCGCCAATACTTCGTCGGCAGTTAACGGAGGCCGACTGGTTTGATCTCCGTTTTTCCTAAAATAGGCAGACAATTTCACTTGGTGCCTTTTCACATATTCTAGTGGATTATCGCCATAGTTGCCCAGCCAGTCGTCTATTTCTCCCTCTGGCAAATTTGCAGTCCAGATTTCATTTTGATAAACTTTCCACGATACCCCATGATCTTCCAATAGTTCTGGAAAAGTTTGCCAATCTACAAATACATTGTCATGTGATTCGGCCTGAGAATTATTAACTACAGGCACCGAGTTCCCGTTCTGTTCAGGATGGATGGTACCCGTCCAAAAGAACAATCTATTTGGCGTTGTACCAGTTAATGAAGAACAGAAATGATGGTCACAGATGGTAAAGGCATCTGCCATTGCATAATAAAATGGAATATCTTCTCTTTTATAATAGCCCAGCGCCATTAATGACTTCACCGGAACCCATTTATCATATTTACCCTTATTCCTAGCCGCAACCTGATCAGACCAAGAATGTGGTAAGCCACCCTGCCAGGTAATTTTAGTTTTATTGATATCAACATGGAAAGGAGCATAGGTATTCCCCTTCTCATCATTTTGTAACCAGGCTTTATTCTGATTGGGAAGTGTTTTAATCCTAGGATCGTTAAAGCCCCTTACACCTTTTAAACTACCAAACATGTGATCAAAAGATCTGTTTTCCTGCATTAAAAAAACAACATGTTCTGCGTCATAAAATGTAGTTCCCGGATCGGCATTAATCGCCATAGCTTTCTGGATAGACATCGGGATCACATTCGGCAAGCCAAAAGCACCAGATAATATTGCCGCTTTTCTGAGGAAATCTCTTCTAGAATCCATCTTATAAAATATAATGCTTAAAAATAATTAGCCTTTAGAGCATAGCTAGAAACAGGTAACCTGCCAAGTGCGTTGCCAATTACTTTTTGGCCCCAATTTAATAATCCCTTCTTTATGGCTAAGTTCTTGATCATGATTCACAGAATCTGCAATGCCACACCATGGTTCTAAACAAACAAAATCAGCATCCTTTGCAGCCCAAATTCCAAAAAACGGAAAGTCTTTAAACTTAAAGTTTAGCCCATTGTAGTTTTTAGTATTCATCAAAGAAATGCTATCGCTTTTTAAATTTTTAAAAACCAGTGCGTCTTCATAAAAGAGCTCATGTTTCAATGGTAATTTTTTATCTTGTAACTTAATAGTGGAGGTTTTATCGGCAATTAAATTATCTTCGATATGATGATAGGTTATTTCTTCATCATCGCTAAACTGCAAAAAATAATCTCTATAAACACCTTGTTTATTTAATGGCGCAGCAAACGCTGGATGACCACCAACTGAAAAAAGCAATTCTTCATCAGCAGGGTTGAAAACCTCATAAGTACAGCACACACTAGCTCCAAATAGCTTATACCTTAACCCAAGCTCGAACTCAAAAGGATAAACTTTCAATGTTTCTTCGCTATGTTGTAGCGTAAAAAGAATTTCATGTTCGTTAATCTGCTCAACTTCAAATACTAGATCACGAGCAAAACCATGCCTTGGCAAATTATAGGTTATCCCCTTATAGTGATAAGCATTGTCTTTTAACGCACCAACTATTGGAAATAATACCGGACTGAATTTGCCCCAGAAATTGGCGTCCCCACTCCAAATAAATTCCATCCCACTATGGACACCAGTTATATATTGTAACTCAGCGCCCTTAGCAGCAAAAGATACACGGATATGTTCATTTTCTAAAAAAATCATGATAAGTCAAAAATATAAATTAGATTTTCAATCACCTAGCATTTAACATTTAATAACTCACATATAACACAATCTTTTTGAACATATCGATTTCGAAACTAATGATACAAGATTGTCATCAAATTCCAATAAAAAGCTTTTTCTTAAGTTTGTTCAATCTGTTCATTTTCAAAACACGTAGGTGAGATTAGAAAAAAACATTAAAACATGAAAATTATCAAAAGAATTTCCCTTTTTATACTAACTTTTTGCTTGATTAACACTGCTTACGCACAAAATCAAATGAAAAACCCTGTACGTTTTAAACTGAAGAACGGATTAACCGTAATTGTAGCTCAAAATATTGGTATGGGAAAGATCTATTCAAGATTAACCGTTGAAAATGAGGTTTCAGATTCACAAAAAACAATAGCCCAAGCCTTAGAAACCTATTTAAACTATAAAGCTGAACAATTCAATGCAAAACAATCTGCGGACAATAAGGTTACCTCTAAAATAAATATGACCTATAATGAAGCAAATACCTCAACAAACATTTTCAATTTTGAGCAAGCTTTAAGTTATGTCGCCACCACATTGTTAGATCCTGCTTTTTCAGCAACCGCCTTTGAAGAAATGAAAGCCTCATATACCGGAAGCAAAACAGAACTCAAAGCCATTAAACTAACAGACTTGCAAAATTTTTATGCAGAACACTTTAAGACGGCAGATATTTTCATCACTATAGCAGGTGATATTACTCCAGCTAATGCCAAATTGATTACCAATAGAACTTTTGGAAATTGGAATGCCGAAACAACTTTAATTTCAGAGTAAACAGCACCATTTAATTTTTCGAATAAGCTCTGTCCCTTCTTTTGATCATACCATTAAACCCAACTACAGAATCTGGTAAACTATTTAATTTGAGTTCTAAGTTACTAGTAGGCATCCAGGTTTTATAGTTGAAGTTTTTAGGAGATTTAACAGGAACAGTGATCAATGTATAAGCTTTTTTGGCAGAATCGGTATGCCCTAGAATTGCACGTGGCCCATCTCCGATACAGCCGAGGTTTAGCAACTGAACGCCATTTTTATGTGCTGGGAAATAAGCATGCTGATGGCCACTAATATAAAGATCAATTCCATTTTTTTGAAAGAATTCAAGCGAACCGTCCGCATCAGCATTCACCTCTCCAGGTTTATTTTTACTGCCTACAATTGCATATAATGGCAAATGACCCAATAAAATTCGTAATCTCGCTTTTTTAGCAACCTCACTGTTCAGCTGCTCTTTCATCCAACTGAATACCTCAGGTTTAATTTTTGACCCCGCAGCATCGCAGCTGATGATAAAAACATTGCTTTTGAGGTAACTAAAATAAAAAGGATAATGTGTAGAATCAACAAAGTTTAACCCTACAGACTTTACTTCGTCTTTCCAAAACTTTTGCGACAATCCCCTATCTTTTTCAAAACTTGGTGAAGCGTCATGATTGCCCAAAGTAAAGCCGAAAGGAATCTTTTGCTTGGCAATTGGCTTTAACACCACTTCATTAAAGTTTTGCCACATAGCCGTGATATTTTCTGTCGTTAAACTTGCTTTCTGCCCTGCAACCATATCGCCACCACAAAGGATCAAATCAGGTTTTATGTTCGGAATACGCGCAATTACATTGGCAACATCACGACTATATGTAGTGGAACCATAACCCGCATTTAAATCACTGATAACCAAAATTTTTAATTGTTTGTCTTCAGTCTCATCTTGCAAATCAGCATCAATTGTTTTAAGGGAAACAAGGCCGATAATTAAAAAAACAGGCAAGATCCATTTGATTACTTTCATTCGATCATCATTTTCTTAAATCCAACACTCGCAGTATCTGCCAATTTACCATCCGGCTTTCTATAAATAATATAAGCCTCCAGGGCTTTGCGATTGGCCACAAACTCCAATGCCTCATTTACACTCATAGCCATTAAAACATTGTCGTAACCATCCGCGGTTATTGCATCTTTGGCATATACCGTAACACTGATCATTTCGTTAGCCAACGGATAGCCAGTTTTTGGGTTAATTAAATGGGAGATTTTCTTGTTATCTTTTAATAAATAGTTACGATAATTACCTGAAGTAGTGATTGCCCCAGTTTTAAAAGAAACTATATGTTGCACTATCGGCTCTTCAAACTGATTTTCACTTGGCCCTTCTATTCCAATTTTCATTAAATTACCATTTGGCTTTGGCCCACTTATCCTGAGTTCACCGCCTATTTCAATCAAGAAAATGTTAATGCCCACACTTTGGAAATAATCAGCAACTACATCAACAGAATAACCTTGTGCAATCCCATTCACATCAATCTGAACGCACTCCTTGCTTTTTTTCAAGAAGGCTCCCGATAACATGATCTTATCCATTCCAACACAAGGAAGTATTTTTTCCAATGTCACCGTATCTTTCTTCGCTAACTTTGGCCCAAACCCCCAGTATTTTACCAGAGGCGCCACAGTAATGTCAAACAAGCCCCTACTGTCGTTATAGATTTCGAACGATCGTTTTACTACTTTCAAGAAATGTTGATCAAGTATTATTCCTTTATCTGATTGATTAAACTTATTAATTGTTGAATAACTTTTATACAGTGACATCGACGAATCGATTACATTTAAAATACTGTCTATTTTCGACTTGCTTACTAAACTATCTTTTGCAAAATAGCTGATCGAATACATTGTACCCTGCGCAAAACCTTGAATTTTAAATTCGCGCAATTCAAAATGTGGCGCAAACGAGAAACTAAAAAAAGCCAGTACAATCAGAAAGTATTTTAGAAAGCTAGTCATTATTTGCTCTGTAATTAATAAATAAACCGTAAAGAACTTGATAAATCAATCATTCTTTACGGCTCTGCTCATTATTGCTTTATCATTAAGATATTTGAACTCGAAACTTATCCTGAGTATTCGTGAAAAAACGCCTAAGCCCTTACCAAGCCCATGAATGGCTGCAACCAGCCTGTCTATTAGCCATTAGCTATTGACCATTGACCCATGAATCCAAACCATGAACCATCAACCCCAACGCTTGCCAAGCCCATGAACGTATTTAACCGGCCTGTCTATTGACCATTAGCTATTGACCATTGACCCATGAATCCAAACCATGAACCATCAACCATCAACCATGAACCATCAACCATCAACCCCAACGCTTGCCAAGCCCATGAACGTCTTTAACCGGCCTGTCTATTGACCATTAGCTATTGACCATTGACCCATGAATCCAAACCATGAACCATGAACCATGAACCATCAACACCACATCAAGACAACACCTTCGTTCTCCCCGGCTTTGCAATAGGATAAAGCCCATTTTCATCAGGCAAAAGTTTTGGCTTAGCATCCCAACTTAATTGATCTGGGAAAAGGCTATTTTCAGCTTTCAATGCCTCATCCCATTTTATAATATCACCTGAATATGTAGCATAACGGCCAATTATTGAAGTAAAACAACTTTTAGCAGCACGCTCCGCATCCCAAAACTTGTATTCGCTTTTTGTAATCGCAGCAAATAATTCATCATGTTCCGTTTGGTATGGATTAGCATTCCCTTTGGTATCGTGCGAGTAGATCTCTTTCCCCTTGCTGTCCCACAAAACCCCAGAATTATTGGCAGATAGATAAACTTTACCTTTTGTACCCTGGAAGCTTTCGTCAACCCTATTTTTTGTCCCTTCAAAGTGACGGCACTGGCTATAGATTACCGAACCATCAGCATAAGTTAGCTCTACGGAATGATTGTCATAGATCTCTCCATAATCCTTCCCAGTTCTCCAAGCTCTACTTCCAGTTCCCTGAACATAAACAGGATAATCATTTTTAACCCAGTTTGCAATATCTATATTGTGTACATGCTGCTCAACAATATGATCACCACATAACCAATTGAAGTAGTACCAATTTCTCATCTGATATTCCATCTCAGTCTGGTTAGCAGTTCTTGGTTTTACCCAAACGCCACCACTGTTCCAGTATACCTGGCCCGAAACCACATCGCCAATAGCTCCATTTTGAATTCTTTTCAACACCTCCCTATAATTGGCTTGGTACCTGCGCTGCAGTCCTACCACAACGTTTAGTTTCTTTTGTTTTGCGATCTCTGCTGCAGCCAAAACCTTCCTAATTCCTGGAGAATCTACAGCTACAGGTTTTTCCATAAAAACATGTTTACCTTGTTTTACGGCTTCCTCAAAGTGCATTGGCCTAAATCCAGGAGGCGTTACCAGCAATACCACATCTGCAAGTTCAATGGCTTTTTTATAGGCATCAAGACCAACAAATTGACGCTCTTTTGGAACATCTACTTTCTCTTTGAACTTGTCAGATAATATTTTATAACTGTTATCCAATCGATCCTGAAAAGCATCAGCCAATGCCACCAATTTGATATTGAATTTCGTACTTAAAGCCTGGTATGCAGCTCCTGTTCCTCTATCGCCACAGCCAATTAGTGCAATCTTAATCGTATCATCTACACCAGAATTAACTCCGGCCCATGAAGAACCGTTTATCATTAGGCCTCCGGCAACCAACGCAGAAGCTTTTAAAAATTCTCTACGCTCACTTTGCTTTTTGTCATTATTTTCCATTGAATATTTAGTTTATAAGGTTTAGGTTTATATTGGTTTAGTAATCTGCTATTGGAGGTTTATTGTAATAGGTCTCTATTTCTTCCTTTGTTGGCATTTGTACAGGTCTCACCAACCTTATTCCTACAAATGGAGCTTCAGGAAACCACCAATTGCTTTTCGGAATTTGAGGGTCAATCTGTTTCCAAGCTGGTTCCGATGCCCTTCTTGCCGAAGAACGGAGCGCCTTAGCATCATCTTCATAAGAGCCACCTCTGATTACAAGTGGATAGAGTTGAGCTGCAACTGCAACAGGATTTTTTATTTCAGCCTTGCCATTAGTTTTATAAAAATCAGGGATATATTGATCATAGGTCCATTCGGCTACGTTTCCATGCATATCATATAAGCCCCATGCATTCGGTTTTTTCTGCCCTACCTCATGCGTTTTCTTCTCACTATTTGATTTAAGCCAGGCATATTCAGTTATCTTTTTATCATCATCACCAAAGTAATATGCTGATGTCGTTCCAGCTCTACATGCATATTCCCACTCTGCCTCTGTTGGCAGGCGATAAAAGACACCAGTTCTTACATAAAGCCATTTACAAAACTGGATAGCATTATATTGGGTCATAGCAATTGCCGGATAATTTTGCTTACCCATCCCAAAAGTCATATCTAAATAGGGCTTTGTTGGTCTTGTAACCGCATCAATTTCTTTAGATACAGGTTTTAGGTTGTTGCTTACTTCAAAATCTTTGTAAAGAAATGGCTCGAAAATATCCCATGTAATTTCAACTTTACTCATCCAAAAGGGATCAAGTTTTACTTTATGGGCAGGAGCTTCATCGGCATTGCCATTTTTACTTCCCATTGTAAATTCGCCACCAGGAATTGCCTGCATTTCAAAGGAAAGTTTCGTACCATCAATTTGTTGCTGATAGGCGGTATGTTCCTGAGCTAAAGAAGTGATTCCGAAAAATATAAAGCAAATTGCAAGGTTCAGTTTATAGTCCATCGCACTAAAATAGAAAGAAAAATTAGTTTAATGAAGTTTAATGTCTGGAAGTTGAAAGGCTGTTCCCTTAATGCCGTTATATAGTCTTTACTGAATAGAACTTGATCGTTCCTTCAATTTCTATGATAAAACCAAATCATTTTACACAAGAGTTGACTGCCGCCTTCCCAAGTCGATTGTCTTTACGAATCAGCAGTACGAGCTTATAGAAACCCATCTCTAAGGGCAAGTCACGCAAGTGCGAGAAGGAATCTATCCTTAAGAATTTGCCACGTCGCTATCACCGCCCAAACAACTGACTATTGACCATCAGCCATCAGCATCAACTCAATACTCCTATTTTCATCATTTACCTGTACTATAGCTTTCAAAATCTTTGCAATCTGAATTTTATCGATCATGTATTTGCCAAAAAAGACATTTTCTATTGCTTTTGTATTTTTAATATCTTCCAATGGATTCTTTGAAAGAAGGACTAAATCAGAATGATATCCTACTTTTATTTTCCCAGTATTACTTTTCATCCAATTACTTGGCGCAACAGTTGCCGAAAAGAGTGCCTGAGCGTTCGTCATGCCTGATGTAGATAGGGACTCTAATTCATTATGAAGTGAAAAACCTGGAACAACAGTAGCTACATTGGCATCGGTTCCTGCCATAATCGTAACCTTATGATCAACCAATGCTTTTGTCATGATATGGATGGCTTCAACATAAATATCCCAAAAAGTTGAGGATAATTTTTTTGCTTCTGAATTATCCTCTCCATCATATTCGTATCCATTCTTACCTGGCAACCACCCCAACTTGTAAAGTGGAGTACCTTCAATAATTTTAGGATTAGCATATTTCAACGCTATTTCTTTGAGCCTAGCTTTCAGGTTAAATCTTTGCATCGGAAGACTCTCAATTAATGAAATAGTAGAGGTTACACAAATATTATTCTCTTTTAAATTCTTTGCTATTTGGTTTGCACGCGCTTTTAAGAAAACAATATATTCTTTCGGATTTTTAGCAATGGATTTTCCAAAATCATCCATGTTTTTTATAGTTATTTCTTCAATGTGAGCAATCTCTTTCTGACCTAAGTGATAAAAAGTTTCCAAATTAACTGAAGGAATATGCCCAATAACCGGAAGGTTGTATTTTTTCGCGAGCTCAATGGTAACCTTACACATCTCTGGATTAACAAAACCATACATTTTAACCGCATCGTACCCTTGTGCTTTAATCTTTTTAATTTCCTTATCAGCATCATCTTTAGTTGAATAATTAATTGACTGCCTTGTCCAGCTATAATAGTAACCAGTTAATCCGCTTTCACTATATATCGGAGGAGAAGCTATAAACATCCTAGGGCCAACACCATTTTTTTCGATCTCTTTTCTCCAAGATAAAGTTAGAGGTCTACCAGCCATCTCCCTAACATAGGTTACACCATTAGCCAGATACAGAAACAAATCGTTCTTACTTTCCTTTAAATGAACGTGAGAATCGATAAGCCCAGGAATTAAAAATTTATTCGTTCCATCAATGATTGTAGCAGCACCGTTAAAAAGTTGATTTTCCCCTACATTAATTATCTTTCCGTCCTTAATAATTACATCCTGATTTTTGATAAAATAGGTACAATCATCTGAAAGAATATTAACATTTTTTATTTGTATGGTCTTTGATGGGCTAACTAACGAAGAAATATTTATCACCTCAGTCGACTTACCCAAAACCTTAGCTAACTCATGATCTGACCAGATAAAAACGCAAATAAAAATACCTAATAAAGCCATAACGAGATATAGCAATTTCCTAAACCATGGTTTTTTCATAAATAATCATGTTGATTTAAGAGGCAAAAATAAGGCTCAGCAAATCCTAATCTAGACTGCAATCAGTATTTAGGTACGAAAGGTGCCGTTTTAGGTACGAAAATTACAAAGCCAACAAACGTTCTCTATAGTTTTTGGAAACAGGCAGCTCAATTTGAGTAAGCGCTATTGTATCTGAATTTTTCCAGGCCTTAAAATGTGTAGGGTTTATTAAATGTGATCTATGGATTTGAACTAAGAAATCGAAATCATCGTGAACCTTTTTAAGTGTACTGCGAATTAGTTTAGTCTTTATTTGATGCTCATCAATAAAGTAGATTTCAACATAATTCTGTGAATTAGAAATGCAGACCAATTCACTTCTTCTGATCTTTAAAATATCTAATTTGTTTTCCCCCCTAATAGTTATACTTTCTTCTTCCAATGGGATGAACTTAACCACATATATCCTAGCTAGAACTATGATGGGAGTCGAAATAAAAGCAGATTTAAGAATTATTACTTTTAAAAATTCCAAAAAACCATATCCCCCATTTAGGATTGGAGATTTATAATAACCATACGTAGCTATTAACCATAACAGGTAAAAAGTTATGATGGTGAAAATCTCAAAAGCAATATTCCATCTTGACACCATTTGATAAACTCTTTTTTGAATTAAAGCAATTGCAAAATAGCTTAGCAACGCAACGAGGCTAAATCCGATACTTATATAAACCCAAACCTTAAAAACTATGGTCCCATCATCAAATGGCCTGATAAAGAAAGCAAAAATGAAAAACCAAATACTTATAAAAATGCCAATTAGTAAATGATGCTTGATAGAAGGGTTTAGTTTTTGCATTTTAATTAAGAGTGCATCGTATAATTGAGAAATTAAATATACAACTATTGAAATATATTTAACGGTTCGTTTTCAGTAGAAGAACTTTTAAACAGAAACTACAATTAAAAGAGTCTACCATTACCAAGGCCTCTTAAAGAAGACTGGAGCTACACTACACCTACACTGGAGCTACACTATAGAATGACTATAGCAATATCGCTATAAGGTCGCTATAAGGTTACCTAGAAATTGTGTTTTATGCATTGAATTTTAACCGATCGGTTGATCTTTTATGGATAGTGTTAAATATAACGAATGAATCAGTAAGTTTGGTTTAATTTATATTGCTAATCCGACTTTAGTAAAAAAAATAATTAATTGGATAAAAATATTGATCTAATCAACAGCCTGGGAAAACTGATCGTTTTTTTAATGCTACTGTTTTCTGTTTTTCTTTTTACTGTTAAAAGCAATAAGAGGCTTGCCAATCAGCTTTTTGCTTTATTCCTTTTACTGACTGCATTTGACTTTTCAGGCTTTTTCCTGGGTAATACATTGAACGATTATCCTACTATAAAAGCTTTGAAAATGTCCTCATCGTTATTGCAAATGCCTACATTTTACCTATATGTACTTGCTACCTGTTATGCTGATTTTAAGCTTAAACCAAAACATCTCCTACACATCCTACTCTTCATTTTATTTTTTATAATTTTAAAGATAACTTCTATTTCAGATCAAAGCTTTTTATTATTTACAGTAATAGGAGAACTACAATATTATGCTTACATCATTATCATATTTTTGAGTTTAAGGAAATATAAAGCCGTCTATCTGGAAAATTATGCTAATAATAACGATGCTTATAAATGGCTGTTTCAAATCACATTGTTTTTTTGCTTTGCCCATCTTTTTGTATTGGTAAAACTGACACTTCTATATTTTGGGAAGAACCAAGACCTTCTTCAAAATAGCTATCTGTTAATTAGCACAGTCGCATTATTTACAATATGCTGGTTTGTATTAAAAGCCCTGCATCATCCACAGCTTTTTACAGGTGTTAAAATTGCATTGGAGCCAATTGAAACCCTTGAAAAAACCAGAACAAAATACGATAAAAAAGCGATATCGGATGAATCAACCATAAGACTGACAAACTATATGGAAGGTAAAAAACCACATCTGGATTTTGAGTTAACTTTACAAAAGTTAGCAGCACAAATAGAGATCCCAGAAAAAGAATTGTCCGTACTGATTAACCAGAAAATTGGAAAACACTTTTTTGATTTTATAAATGAATATAGGATTGAAGATTCAAAAAGGCTCTTGATAGTCCAACCTCAGCTAACTGTCCTCGAGATTTTATATCAGGTAGGCTTTAGTTCCAAATCCTCATTTTACACAGCCTTTAAAAAAGAAACTGGTCTAACCCCACTAGACTACAGAAAATTAAACACATACTAGTGTTCGACTTAAAGTCGGACGAATTTGATCCACATTAATGAGTCCGATTATTGATACTCGGACTTTTATTCCATGGCAAAGACCCAGATTTGTTTCAAATTAAATTTGAAATCAAATGAAGTATTCATTTAAAGTTACATTCATCCTCGCTTTGGCATTATTGCACAACCTCTGTCAGGCCCAAAAACAAGACAGGACACAACAAATAAATAAAGTAAATGCTTTACTAGATCAGTACTATCAAAGAAATAGTCCCGGAGTAGCCTTAGCAATAATAGAACAGGGGAAAACAATTTATAGTGGTCAAAAGGGTATTTCAAATATGGAATACGGCATACGGATTACCGACTCTACCGCCTTTCACATCGCTTCAGTATCCAAGCAATTTACCGCTTATCTTGCGGTATCATTAGAAAGAGAAGGCAAACTCTCTTTAGATGACGATATTACAAAATATTTGCCTGAATTAAAGGAGCTACCTTACAAAATAAAGCTTCGCCAATTGGCAAACCATACACATGGTTTACCCAATTTATATGAAATAGCTCAAATGAGAGGAATTGGCCCTGCTGATAAGATGTCACATAAAGAAGTTGTAAAGATGCTGCTCCACATCAAACAGGTTAACTATAAACCAGGTGAAAAGTTCGAATACAACAATACCGGTTTTGTTTTGCTTGCAGAAATTATCGAACGGATTTGTAAAAAGCCATTTCAGGACGTATTAAACGACAAAATTTTCATTCCGTTGCAGATGGACAATAGCCTTGCTGTAAACACACCATCTTTAATTATTAAAAATAAAGCCTATTCTTATCGGCTAAACAACGGGAGGTATGAAAATTTCGCTTTCAATCTGATGGCAAACGGCTCTTCAGGTATGAGCACAACAATTAACGATCTAAGTAAGTGGGTGATCAATATGCAATCCCCATCTTTAAAAGATAGAGACATCCTGAATGAAATGATACGCCCTACTACACTCAATTCTGGTGAGCTTACACGATATGGACTCGGTTTAGAAACTAAAACGTATAAGGGCCTGGACCTTGTTTTTCATGGTGGCGGCGATGCAGGTTATCGTTCCTATATCCTGAACGTTCCAAAATATAAGTTTTCAGTAATAATCTTGGGTAATAATAACGATTTTAAACCATTTCAACTGGTTTATGAAATTGTGGCCCTATTTTTAAAAGAGCAGGAAAAAGAACTTCCATTGCCAAAAAAAACCACATATACAACAAAAGAACTCGAACAGTTTACCGGTACTTACGAAATGTTTCCAGGATCACTATTTAACATCATAGCTGAAAATAACACACTTTATTATCAGTCTTTTGGCACAGAAAACAAAATACAATTACCAGTTATAGGAGATGGAGTTTTTGCCAATCCAAACTTACCGATCAGTTATTTTGCGTTTGATAAAAACACCTGTACTTATCATATCGCTGATTTTAAATACCCTAGTAAACGAGTGAAAGTGAGCCCGCCAAAACCCAATAAAACAAATCTAGGCGAATTTGTGGGCATCTATAAAAACGAAGAATTCAATACCCAGTATGAATTGGTGATCAAAGATAATAAGCTGATTGCGCAACACAGTTTTAATGATGACATTATGCTGCATCCGCTGACAACAAATAGCTTTTATGCTGATGAAGGATTTTTTGGGAAACTGATTTTTGTGAAGAACAAAAAAGGCAAAATAATTAGATTTTCATTATCGGGACAGAATTTAAACAACATACAGTTTATCAAAATTAAATAAACCAAGCTCAACCACCCGTCTTTGCGTAAAACCAATAACAAAAAGAAAAGCCTTCCATTTTGCAATGAAAGGCTTTTGGTGGTGGCAAACATACGCATTTCGAACCAATTCCACAATAATATACTCAAATTAGTGAATATGGACATAGATTGAGCTAAAAATCAGGGTTTTATTTTTTGATGGTACACGTTAGTTCGAACCGCCAAATGACTGCCTGAATCAATTAATAAATTACTTAACTTATCGAGAATTTGATGGCGGTTCTTTTTTAAGAGTTTGCAGACAATACCTAAACGTGCAAAAATGGAATATCAGGATTTTATAAATTACCAAATGGAATATTTACCATTTGGGCAGCCTCCAATTATAGAAGATCATCTCATGTTGTTTGAGTACAATGAGAACTGGGGAGATGATTTAATGCGATCTGCAAATTTTTACGTCGAGGCACTCCAACACAATAGTGTTTATTTAAAAATCCCAACAAGAGTGGTCTTCATTTCTGACTATAGTGAGAACGCCAAAGCTGCAGTTTTTGATGGGAGGGGTTTGATTGTTTGGCACGGCGGACTGTTATTGAGGCAAATGGAAATATTAAATCGTTTTCAGGAAATAGAAGATGCCCTAGCTGGTACGCCATTAGCACAACTCTTGCCTTCGCTTGATAATCACCCAAGTATTCTGTTTTTTCAAATGGTTCAGCATTTCACTTTTTACCATGAGATGGGTCATATTATCCAAATACAAGAGAAGGCCAGGGAAACCACTGAAGAGTTCAACGCAGATAACGTTTTTGATCTAGCCAGACATATTTTGGAGATAGACGCAGACGAATTTTCATCATTGTTTTTAGCATCCCATGTGTTACAATACGCTCATGGAATATTTCAAGACGTCAATCAAGAGATCATTACTGGAATGGTCTCGTTGTTTCTGGTGCCAATATTAACGGATAGTATTTCAATCTACCCTGATGATCTTCAAAATTTAAATTTTGAACAAGGTGTCCATCCTCATCCTATCTTCCGAATCCTGTTCATTGCAATGGTAGTTGCAGACTTTGTGAATCAAAGATATCAGGATCAATTTACCATTGACCCTAGAGAGATTTTAAATCATACTTTGAATGTGGCATCACAGCTTACAGGGGTGGATCTGGTTTCTCTTTGGGCAGAAAACTATGTGGATTTGATGGAGTACTTCAAAAACGTACGTGGCAGGGCTTTCCCAGAAGGGTTCAAGAGCGCTGTAGATGCTTGGAATGAGGAGATAGAGCAGCGGGAAGCTTAACTAGCTTAATTATTTTAACGAATTTGACATTAGTAGCTACACACATTAAAAGAATGATTTAAGCAAAAAATAATTAGCGATGATACTAAAAGTTTATCTACGCAGATAGGTTGCGTAGTATTGGCGTCTATTTGGGTAATATTACATTACCTTAGACAATAATCCGAAGTATCATGAAAAATAATAAGCCAAATGCATTGGATCAGTTTATCATTCAGCTAGCGACAGAGTTCGCAAAGATTCCTGATTTCGAAAAAAAGATGCAGGATGATGATCTTAAAAGAATACACACATTTATTTCGGTGGGTATTTTAGGCTTGCATGATAGTGTAAATTTAGTGACAATGAGCTTCGTGCCGGCAGCCTCAAAGGCAGTAGCAAACACAAGGAACCTGATCCAGCACTCTATGTTCAAAGAAATCATTGCTACATTAGACTATGATCCCAACGCAATCCAACATGAAACAATACGACTAGGATACGTATTTACATTTCATAAATTCGAAGTGTTTATTAACCAATTGATGGATATCATGGATGCAGCAAGCGAAGTACCTGCGCAGTCATTGAAGAAATATTGCAAATCGAAATTCGGTTTCAATCCAGTTGAATGGTTCAGAAACAAACATATTCACGTAATGAATTTTATATCAAACTGTACAAAACACCAGGACGGTTTATGTCGGTTGAGCAACCCTGCATATAAGAAGCCCGCCGAGTTTGAAACTCATCCGGAGGACCAACGCATTGTACGATCTACACAGCAGTATCGCGCAGATTCTAAAGCAATGATTGACGCGATAAATGTTTTGATCCAGGTAATAAACAGCATTTTCATGTATAGGGCTATTGAAGAATCTGTTGAATTTCTTAGTGAGGGAGCAGATCCCATGGAATCCGAACTTTTTCAAACCATAAAAGCAACGATGGAAACACTTGTAAGAGTAAGCATCCAAGCTTACGAACTATGAGATCATATTATTTAGCCATTATGGTTTAAGTTTGCTGAGTTAAAATTAAAATTCAAGAGAAAATATAAAATGCGATTGAGCAATGAAAATCCCCTAGATAAGATCCCTTTACCGGCCGCCCCTGCGGTACTGGTACATACCGATTCTTTGATTGCAGAAATCATTCAAGGCGATAGCGATATCCAACGTTTGATTAAAATAGCAACCCTTAGATCCTGCGCAGTAGTCTTTACACCTGTAGAAAACCCCGAGGTGCAGAACATACTTCATGAAAATGATCTTGATGTCGCCAATTACTATTTACAGAACAATCAATACATTGTAAAGAGCAACTTTATTCATGCGAGTTTCTCATCCGAAACCGACGAAAAATTTGCTGAGGAGTTCCAGCTAGAAAATGGGTACAGCCTAAACGATAGCATGCTTATAGGAAATCGTTATTTTCACCATCATGTATCTAATACTATACCTGGATCCACCCCTCTTCACGTAATTCTGGATATTTTACAGGTTTATCATGTCAAAAACAAAATTTTCCGCTCAGATCAAAACTCTTCGACTAATCAGTTTTTTTATGATCTAATTTCCGTAAACAAACAAATACCTGCGTATAAGTCTTTGGTTATTCGGTTTAATTACTTGAAAAATGCTTATAAGGGTGACTTTGGCACTATTGAAAACCTGCTTCAAAGCTTGAATGACCGGATGTTGCTAATGAATAAATCGGTCATTGAGTTAAAATATCAATCTCTGAAGACAGTCAGTAACGATGCTTCGACGGAAATTATGTATCACTTAAGCTATTTTGTAATTCTGGTAACCGGGAGTTTTGATAATCTTGCATGGATAGTAAATTATATATGTGACCTTGGTTTTTCTTTGGAGAATTCCAACAAAAACCAAGTTAAACTACAAAACGCATATAACCCAGCAAAAAAGCCTAATGAATCATACTACAAGAGCCTTTCCCTAAAGGCACCATCCATCTGTAACTATTTGCTAAGTGAAAAAATATCCTGCCTGATTGATTTTGTTTACCCGTTGCGAGATGCCATACAGCACAGAAGTTTTATCAAGCCTTTAACAGTAACAAAGGTTTCATCGGGCAAAACAAGCCCTAATAAATTATTAATTTGGTTTCCCGATGATGTTAGAAAGATTTTGCAGCGTTTCTTTTCACCTGATTCTTTTGGTTTTGAAGAAGATACTTCCCAATCAATGAGGAGAGACTATTATGATATTTATGTTTTCAGCAAAAAGCTTCACGCTGAGATCATTGAATTAGTTAATGCCATATCAACAAAAATAGCTTTAGAAGCTGTTGTAAAGGTGACGGATGAACAAACCGAAAAAATCAAATTAGCTCAACAAACATATGAAGATAATCCGTTTGTTGGTTTGGGAATCCAGCGAGAAATGGCTTATTAACGAGTAAGAGATCTATTGAAATCAAAAAAAGAAGTGATAGAATTAGGCGCTCGACCTAGCCGCAGCGTCAATTAGCAATTTGAACCAGAGATTCACTGAAGTATTCAAATTGGGATGTCGCTGGTAAGTTGCAGAGCGTTTCCAATTCTGCTCGCAGTTATCCAGGCAACTTCACAAGTGCTTGTATTTATATTACTATTTAGAAATTCGAGCTGGTCTAAATATTTTTTTATCGGTAAATTGGAAACGACAAGAGGAAAGGTTATGCTATTTTTCCCAGATGAGAACAAAGAGATCAGCCCGTTTTGATAAAGGTCCATTTGGCGATCATAACCAGGCAAATTCTCCGCTTGCGGATTCGGGTGTAGATAAATTCCCAGAAAATTCCTTGATTTTTTATTGTCATAAAATTTAAAAGTGCTATCATGTAGCAAAGCCATAATGCAAAGGAGGATATCATCGCTTTTTTGGCTAATGTAGTTTAGATACTTACGATCAATTTGAAATTTATTAATCACATTACTGATCGATGCTTTGATCTCTTTTTTGAAAGTCTCCTCATCAAAAACTGAAGTATACTTTATATCCCCACGAATTACTTTCTGAATGTGATCTAAGTAATTCTTGATTTTTTCCACTGCTTTCCGAGCTTTACTGATACTTTGTTCTATTTCAGCGCTGTTTTCTGGATTTAAACCGGACTTGTTTATTAAATCAATCAAAAATTCCGTCTTACCTGTTGTGAGGTGATAGTAACCATCTTTTTCAATGTAAAATTTTTTAAGATATGTACTCACCTCTGCTTTTGTCATATTGGTACGCATTTTAATATGTTCGTCGGGCAGATCATCCAACCCGTCCTCATACAGTATTTTGAAAAGCTTAGATTCGATCTTTTCTACAGAAACCCCACTGAGTAAAAAATCACTATAATCGGATTCTGATTTAAATTTTTCAGCAATCTCTGTAAAATCCGGTCGGGAAATCTGTTCATCCATAAGCTTCATTTTCGTATACCTGCAATTTACTTTTCGATGAAACATCCCTTTATCCCTATCGCTATGTGCTATAAAATGTGCAAGTTCTTTGATCAAACCGTCACCTTTGATATGCTCTCTTGAAACAATTAGAAGAGTTCTAATGGTGTCTTCATCAAAGGTGTCGTTTTCTATTTTACTCAGACATCTGGTGATTGCTTGTTTCGTTTTTGCTGACATAAAATCATTTTTCGGCAGCAGCAATATACGCTTAATTTTTTCTTCGACCTTTAAGACTCTGTATAGAAGAAATCCAGCAATAACTAAGAGGTTATTATGCTAAAGGGAATTGTGACCAAACATTTTGCCAATTATTTTCCGATACTTAATGCCCGAAAGGGCCGCGCCAGGATTTTGGCACTTGCTTAGTGTTTACAGTAAGATGTTATTTTTATGAATGCAAGAGCATTCTAATAATAGCAGTTGTTATGCACAACCCACCAAATAAATTGGATAGTGTTTCGAAAACCGAAACAATCAGCGCAACAAAATAACTGCGGTACATTTGTATTCCTGAAAAGTTTCTGCGGTTAAACCTGCGTTTGCCGATCTGATAGCGGATCAGTAGACCAATTACTAGCAGAACTATTGCGGTATTGTCCATATAAGTTAACATGATAGATACAGTAAAAAGGGGGATCGAAATCCCCCCGATGTTAAAGATTATTTATTGATGTACTGATGTTTTGGCTTTCCGCCACGACTGATGACCTCACTGCCATATTTTGCCCGTATTTCTTCAAGGCTTTTGTTTCCGCCCTTCTTCACCTTGTACTCGCCAGTGCGGAAATACCAAGCGAGTTTTTTGGAGGCAAAGAAATAGCCGGCTTCCTTTAGGGCTTCTTTATGCTGTCGGGTCATTCCAGTTACCCAAATCCAATGCCCGACCAGTTCGATGGTAATGCCCTCCAAATGGACAATTTTTTCAATTGCCGTGCGGTATTCCTCAGAAAAGCGGATTTCCTCTTCCGTTTCCTCATCGGACAGTCCCGAACCGCTGATGACCTTTGCACAGGCAAAAGCATATTCACGGTTTACAGCTTGCATGGTTTCAGTATCACCCCCAAGATCGGGGTGATACTGTTTTGCCAATTTTTTGTACAGCGCTTTGACCTCGTCAAGTGTTCCGCAGTCTTTAAACCATTTCATTTGGTTTCTACTTTGCTCGTGCTGTGTACGTGCGGATTGCCCACCCTTGAAAGGAGTATTTCGGTTTCCAAGATATTCACGTTGGCGGTATCGGTAATGCTTAGTTTTGAATGTGCTTCTACTTCGCCTACCAACTTGGAAAGGCTGTCATGGTCTGTGTGAACCGTCACACGAACCATAATAAAAAGGGTTTCATATTTCATATTGGCAGTCCTCCATGGTTGGTTCTGAATTCCCTGTACTGACTGTAAAAGGCGGTCGGATTATCGTTTTCAAACTCTTCTGCGTAACCCTCCCAATATATTTTGTCTAGAAATTCAATAAATGCATCTAACATAATTGATTGTTTTAAATGATGAATAAACCTCCCGAAATGCTTCGGGAGGCATTGAGGGTTTACAGATTTAAAGAAATTGAGCCTTCAACCTCTGCCAGTTTATCGGTACAAAGGGCTTTGATATTACGGGCTACCTCATTGATGATAAAGGGGTTTTTGGTACTAAAAGTATTGCCGTTATCATCGGTAATTTTCAGCTCACAACGCTGAAAGTGGTTCAAACTGGTTTCTTCGGCTTCGTCCTCCTGTTTGATCTCGAAGGCTTCCAGTTCGTCGATCGTGCCAATTAATTTTTCCCTTTGATTTGATAACCTGCTCAAATCTTTGATTTTCTTTAGGGTCTGCTCCAAATTCAAAGCGGGTTTTTCCTCGGCAAGCTGTGCCTTAATTTCCTTTTTAGTGGCTTCCGCTTTTGGTGCTTCCTGCCCTGCGGTCTGCGCTTGGTTTACTTCTTCATCTTTGGGCTTTTCGGTTTCCGCTTTTGAATGTTCCTTGGTCTGCTCTGATTTACTGGACACCGCATTTACGGGGTTACCTGCTACGAATTTTTGGGTTTTGTCTGCTTTAACGGTGTTTACATTTGCCTGTCCGTTTTCTTTTGCTTTAGTTTCCATTTTGATAAAAATTTAATTTGTCCACCCTGCGTACTACCTTTCGGCAGGAGCCATTTCCGGCTTTTTGTTAAGCACCCTCACCTGATTTAGCAGGGAGACAGACAAGACTTTGCCGAAAAAAAAACCTCGTGAGCGCAGCGAGCAGGGAAGATTTTTTTCGAGCAAACCCGTAGGGCTCGGTCTTTTCTGGCGACACTGCGGATCAGAACTTTCTGCGCAAACAGCCTATAACAGCTATGTTAAATCGTGACAGAAAGTCCCAGGAATTGAATTAAAGAGAATATAAATCACCTACCTTTGAACATGAATTTTTGATATGGATATTAAATTTACAGGGACCTATAAAGCAGTTAATACATTCGAATGGCTACAAATCCCCGATCTGGCAATATTGACAGGGCTTAACGGAACAGGTAAAAGTCAGCTTTTGCAAATTATCTCATCTGGCTACGGACATATTTCTTATTATAAAGAAGGACGTACATATAGCACTGATGGTTATACTCTAGCCATTGAAGATATTGAACTTGAAAAAAGGGGATTGGTGCAATGGCAAGCTCAAGGTGGCAGTTTCCAGTTTGAGCAATACAAATTTGGATATTCAGATTTGGAGAAAATTCTAAATGCAATATTGCGATTTTTTCAACCAGAGGATGTTTTGCCACCTGAACCACAGGAACAAAATGAGGATCATACGCTCGGATATACAAGACTTAAATATCTTTTGGGAGGCAAAAAGGAACGCATAGTTGCTGAAATATTGAAGAACACAGGAAAACAGCCTAAGCATATTTTGCCGGAGGACATCCTATTTCACTTACCAGAAAGTATAATATTCGAAGATCATGATGTGATTAACCAAGACAATTTGGATATGGTTTTCTACCTCTATTTGTATAGAAAAGCCTCATTAGAGGCAAACCAAAAAGACATCAGCATTCTAGGAGAAGCACCGTGGTTAATTTTAAACAAAGTCATTGCAGCAGCAGGACTCCCATACGCCATAAGTATACCGTCAGATGAGCCGATAAAGGCGATTTTCAGAAATCCTTTAAATCGTATCGCTCCTTATAGCCTGACAACGAAACTTATTAATCCAGAAGACAATACAGAAATAGGATTTTATAATCTTTCTTCTGGGGAGCGGGTTATTATATCACTCGCCTTGTTATTGTATTATTTCCAACATAGAGAAGTAAAGAAAAGCCTAATATTGTTAGATGAAATTGATGCACATTTGCATCCCTCGCTTACAAAACAATTTTTTGATGTTATAAATAGGGTTGTAATACAAGAATACAAAGCTAAAGTAATTATGGCTACGCATTCTCCAAGTACTGTAGCCTTAGCCCCGGTGGAGAAGTTGTTCATCTTAAAAAAGGCAAAAGGAACCACTGAAATCGAGGCAGTAAACAAAGATAAAGCATTATCCATTTTAACTGATGGTGTCCCTGCGTTGAGTATAAATTATGAAAACAGAAGGCAGGTATTTGTTGAATCACAATATGATGCTGAGTACTATGGCAACGTTTATCAAAATGTAAAACAGCAATTGATACAAGATGTATCTCTGGATTTTATATCCTCTGGGGTTTCCGGTCGTGGTAATTGCGACCAGGTAAAAGAAATCGTAAAAAAACTAAATGATTTTGGGAATAAATCGATTTTCGGAATCATTGACTGGGATAAGAAAAATGCGACTGTCGGAAACGTAAAGGTTCTGGGAGAACAAGTGCGATATAGTATAGAAAGCTATATTTTCGACCCAGTTTTAATCGGCTATTACTTATTACGTCAAAAGTTCGTAACCAATGACCGCCTCGGCTTAACAAGCGATGACCGTTTTCTAGATTTTGCACGCTTTGAAAACACAAAATTGCAAGGTGTTTCAGACTGTGTTGTCGGTATAATAAAACCCTTTTTTAAAGATACAACTGATGATACTACTAAAGAAGTCATTTATAAAAACGGAAATAAATTATCTATGCCAAATTGGTTCCTGAAAAATTATGGACATGATTTGCCTGAAGTTCATTTTAAGGCTTTCCCGCAACTACTAAGATTTAAGGATGAAAATGGACTTAGGAAGGAAATAATAAATAATACCATCAATGATATACCAGAATTGGTTCCAAAAGACCTAATTGATTTGTTTTTGAATATTCAGACTTCATAAATAGATTCAAAATCTCAGACAAATTAATATTTCTCTGGTAAAAGCAATTGTGGCCGGAGCTGGAAGCCACTTTTACTAGATGGAATTATGTGTTGGTCGGAAGAATGGAGCGAAGTGGCCTTACCGCTCGCCTGATACTTTGCAATTAAATGGTACTTTTTCTTTATTTTTAACACACCACTTAAACCTTAACAATGCTCCAACGAAATCATTTCCCTGTACTGATTTTTTTTATCTGTCTATCTATCAGCTGGAAGGCGCCTCTTCCACAATCAGTTGATCTATCGGCCTATTGTCCTACTGCGAAATGGCAATATGATGCGACGTGTTACGCCTATGCATTCGGATATACAGCATTAACGATGAACTACTGTATTAAACATGAAATTACAGTTCCTGCTGAGGTAAACAAACATGCGTTTTCTGACGGGTTTATTGCAAGCATGCATAGAAAGAATACATCTTTCAACTGGAACTGTGGTAGGAATGGAAATTATGATATCGACAAGAATATTTTTGAGAAATACGGATGTCCAAAACTCATTACGTTCCGAAAAGATTGTACTACGTCAATTCCCGATAGCGTGATTTTAAGAGCTAAAGAAACTAAATTAAAGGAATTCCATTATATCCAGGAAAAACAGACGAACGATCAGCATGCGATTGTAGCTATAAAAGAGGTTCTCGCGAAAAAAATCCCTGTGCTGATTGTGCTTCACATTACAGATGATTTCGCTGGTCTTGGCAGAACCTGTAACCAATTATTGCCGGTCTTAAAAGATGATAATAAATCAGATACGGCGCATGACATTGTGATAATCGGTTACGATGACGCCCCAGCATCTAAATACTTTGGTAGATTTTTAGTTAAAAATAATTTCAAAAACTTCGGGGACGAACGTAATATGGCATGGGTCAAATATGAAAACATGATGTATATGATCACTCACGCACTTTATTTTACCATTGCCTAAATTACCTATGTCGAAAAGAAAAAAAGTTTGGAGTGATCCAGTTGGAAGCAAATTGATTGCAGAAGGTTTAAAAGAGATTTTTAAATGGAGTTGGGGCACTCTTCTTCTCCCTTTATACGCTTTCATTAAAAGTCTTTTTTCAGATACATCTTTTTCGAGCGCATGGAAGCAAACTTGGAAATCCATCGGAAACTTTTTTATTAGCGATTTCCAGATTAACATTTTGACGATCATCCTTATTGTTTGCACTTACATAGTACTGACGCTCATAATAAAATTTTTCACAAGCAGATCGTCAAGCCATGCGATTAAAAGCTTTAATAATGCCAATATCTGGGGTGCAGATATTAGCTGGAAATGGGAAAAGGAAAAGGACGGAGATTGGCAAATTAAATACGGAGAGTATAAAATGGTTTGTCCTGTATGTTTTCACAACCTTAAACATGATGACATTAACGGACAATATCATTTGGCATGCCGAAATATTGGATGCAACTTTCGTAGCAGTGTCTACCACTACGAGGCACCATCTAATGTTGTCATTTTAGCAGACATGAGTATCCATTATTTTCACAATGCATTGACTTCAACTGTAGAAGCTGAAATCAGAAAAAGAAAAACCAGAAAATAGAAACGGGGCGTTTAGCCCCATTTCTCAAACAACTTTTCATCTAGAGTTATAACACTAGTTCGCCTTCCTGGTTATGTAGCGTTGTATCCTTGAGCGATTTTGTTGTATGGGAGATCAATTTGCTATATATAGGTCTTCCCAGAGTAGGCAAAAATCTAAGATAGTACAGCCCTGTGCCTATTATGGGTGATCTTAAAGTCCATGCCGTAGCCTTGATCTTGGTTCAGCCAAATCAATTTCTCAACTTTTATTGTGGCCAGTGTATTTGAAAAGGTATGGTTGCGGCTTTTAAGTATCGCAGCCTTTATTTCTCTTGGAAGAACATCACCAAAGACACTCTCGTACAGAAGTTCGGCGCAGCCCAATAGTTCAATCAGGGACAGCGAATTGTTGTAGTCGCCATAATAGATCTTTAGTCCCAAATGAAGCTCCGTTGCCACTAGTTGCTCTCCAAGCACCATATAGGTCAGCCTGTCGGGGCGCAAAGAATCTTCATTTAGCGCAACCGGAAAAGAGATCGCAAGAAATTCATCATCCGTACCATTCTTATATTCAGAAGTGGTGACCCCTTTAGAAGCCAATAGATCTTTTACCTGATAAGGCGACCAGCCCAGTCCCTCATTAACTGTATGGGGATCACTTTCCGATTTTTGCAATGCTTTAATCAGCGCAACTGCTTCGTCAATTTCTGATCGGGTTTGCAGGTTCTTACTGAGTATCATTTGCCGCCAGCGGATCAGTCCCTCCAGATCCCCGTTGAAGCGAACCATAGTTGTAAGCATTGCATAGCGGAACATGGTACGATGGCGAAAATGTCTGTTAAGCGACACAAATGCATCCTCATAATGGACGTACATCGCAATCCCGTAAAGTACAGGTAAAAATAAAAGCGATAAAAAGAGCGGCAGCAGAAACTGCATCAAAACCATTCTATTGCCGTAGTCCTGGTAATTCTGAATGAGATGCAGACCAATAAAAAATATAGCGGCCAGGCCCCAAATGGACTGCGTTCCCTTTAGCAGTTTGTTCACTTGGGCATATTCTGTTTTTCGTTCACTTACGGCAAGCATACCGCCCAACATAACTAGCGTGGGAACCATAAGTATTTCAATCCACAGGGCAAAAGTGTACAGGCCGAATATATATTCAAATAGAATGGAGAAAGCGATCAGCGGCCTGACAATCTCCTTTAGGAACTTTTGGAAGCTGTTGATTTTTACAGACTGGAACATTAACGGCAAGGCCACGAATAAAATCCACATGATGGTATCCTTGATCAATGAGGTGTCCCACACATTTACCACACTCAATAAATAAATTGAACACAAAATGTAACTGAGCGCAATGAGATAGACATAGACAAACTGTCTGTAAAAGAACGCCTTTAAGATACCGCCCAAAGATTTTCTCATATTCTGGCCGGACAACATCCATACCAGAACCGGGACTAGCCAAAAAAGGTAGGCCTGCTCGCGCGTATTGAATACGCCACTGAAATCGGTATAGAAACTACTCAACATAAAAAGCATAGCTAAGCAAATTTTTTACCGTTCATCCACGGCTTAAGATTGTCATATAGCCCCATATTGATCTCCCGATAGACACTGAACTCATCATTGGTAAAATCGTAATCCTCCCATAGGCTTAAATACTTATCCAGGATTCCGTACAGTTGTGGATCGATCTTCTTTAACTGGCCAAGTTCATATTGATAATCAAAGGCGGGGTTGGGATCGCACCTGAAAGCAAAATATTTACCAATGAAAGTATTGATCGCCTGAACGTGATACTGGTTTCCCTTTTTGTAGAGCTTGCCGATCTGGTTGACAAGGCCAGGTTCGGCCTTAAAATCACCATAGTCCGACAGGAACTTGTCGCGTTCAAAGCCCCGCTCGAGAAAAATGGGCAGCATCAGTGTATGGGCTATGCCATTGGTCATATGCTCGATCAAATCGGTGTCGAATATCTTGGACAGCAGGTTGCTGGCTGAAATGATATTCTTTAGATTGCCTGTGATATTGACACCGCAGTAGTCCATATAACCGTGCAAAAGTTCATGACTGAAAGTATCCACACAGTAATCACCTTCGGGGGTATAAAAAGTAATCTGGTTACCGATGGTATAGATCGAATGATGCCCCCAGGGAGAAGGCTCGAAGGTAACCTCAAACTTGGAACAGACCAATTCAAATAGGTCTTGATTCCTGCTGTCCAGTAGTTTTGATTGGTTGATTGCGTTATTCATTCAGATAGGTTTATCTTTGGAAGTACCAAGATAAACTAAATCCATAACAAAACGCCAAAGACCGCTTCTCCATGATCGAAATCACCATCGGGATATTGGGCCTGCTCATTGCTTGGTTCACCTATCAAAAAACCTTTCTGGAAAAACCCACGGAGGAAATAGAGCATTTAAAAATCCAGTTCCGTGCAACACAGGCTACTTCAATGAAAGTGCGAACCGACCTGATCAGGCTCTCTCAGGTATATGGCATGGGTTCCAGTGAACTTTTCCAGGGAATGACCATAGACAACTACATCAGGTTGATGAAGGAGACTTATGAAAAAAATCTTTCAGACGAACTTTTGGACAGTATGCTTACATTAAAGCCGTCCAGGTCACTGCTAAAATCGATGATCAGCAGTTTGGAAAAACAACATGCCGAACTGATTACCTTAGAAACGATGGTCTCGGCAACAGTGAATAGGTTATGATTTTGGAGTAATGTCCCATTTGATTTTTTTTAAGTACTCGCCACTATCTTTTGGTTAGCCTCTTTAAGTTTATTAGTCTTATTAGCTGCTAGGATTTTCGCCCAGAATTAATTCAATTCCCACTTTTACGGCATCAAAATGCATTAAGGCAGTCTTTTTCAGGTAACGAATGGGTGCCGTTACATATAAAGCCCCGAAACGAAGGTGTGATCTTTGCCACAGCATATCTATCTTTGTCCAAACTATTTTATGATCGATCTGGAAGTAAGATACTATCTCGCTCAAATGCAGGATGGTGAGTTTGAAGACCCCGACGGGGATAAAGAAGCAAAGGTTATCCAGACGCTGCGCATTGCAAGCGAGCCTTTGGATATCGAAGAACTGTGTGCGGCCGTTACCCTTGGGGGAAGCTGGGCAGCCGTGCCTACACTGATCGCAAGGTTCCAGATGGCGGAAAGTGAGCAGATGCAGGTCACATTTTTTCAGGCCTTATGGGGCGTTCGCTCGCGAATGGGATGGGACGAGGGAACATTGGAAACATTTTTTGATACGCGGTTCTGGCAAATGAAATGGGTCGGTAGCCCTAACCGTTTCATCAGCTTTATCATGGTACTTTCCGGCCCGGACTTCCAAGATCAGCTAAAGACCGAGCAGCTGGCATCGGCGGTGGCAAATGAAATGGGATTCAGCTTTGCACCATTTACCACATTCCATGAATTTAAAATATGCGCCACGCGATGGGATCCCACAAATGATCTGGCCGAGGTATTAGCCGAGATCAGGCAGATGAAAGGAATGGATCAGCTATTTGCAGAACTTTCACTGCCAAAGGAATTCAGCAGTCAGTTCAAGGATTCGTTAATCGGAATGCGCAATGACTACCTGATCAACCGCTTGAAGCTAAGCTGGAATTTTGAACACTACCATACACTGCTGGGGCGGGCAATCTGCCTGAACGTTACCTGAAAGACAGCAGTTGCTGTTTTATTAGAAAATCTAAAAAGCAAAAAAAGCCTGCCGAAAATCGACAGGCTTCTTCCCAAAACAGCTTTTACTGTTATTTGCTCTCTTTGTTTTTCAGCTCGGTCACTTCCGCACGGCCCGCCTTTGCCAGTACTTTGATTTCCTGGTAAGCTTTGGCCTTGTTGGTGAAGCAAACTCGAAAAATAGTTAATTGGTCTAATCTACTTATTAATATGTTTGAGTAAAGCAGTTGTAAAGCTTGCAAATAAGATAAGGTTCAGAATCTTTTGTAGCAGTTCTAGTGTCTGAGTAAGTGGCTGCTCTTTAGACGAGTAAACAAAAAAGTTGGCACTTATAGGAAATGGCACTATATTTTTAAGGCTCAAAATTGAACTTTTAATAAACCCTAGGATTGTGCCAGAGATGTTATCACTGTCGAAGGCCAATACGAATTGTAACTGTTTATCACCTGAAGTAAAGCCTGTAAACATATACACAAATGACAATATCAGCCATAAACAAACTATTAATACAACTGGTTGAGTAAAACTTTCGCCATAACTGCTTATATTTTTGTGAACAGATAATACTCCGTACTCTATCCAAGATTTTTTGGTTCTGGCAATCTTTCTTTTAATTTCATGTTCCGAGATCAGAAATCTCCCATTGCTGATATAATCTGAATTATTAAAAAAATTGGTTTTTAGTTTAGCATAAATATCTTTGAGTTTGATTAATTCGGCCACGCTCATCTTAGTTGGTTTCTCATCTTTGACTACGCTACGTGTGGAAAACAAGCTTTTTTCTTCACGCCATTCACAGTTTTGAAATTCAACACCGCTAATGTCCAAGTCTTTAAATAGAAATTCATGAAAGATTATTTTATCGAAAATCAAATTAGAAAGTTTGGTGAAGCTAAAATCGAAGGAACAGCCGTCTGGGAAAGCTATATTTGAAAAGAAGGATGGATATCTTGAAAATTTGCAACCACTAACTTTAATCCTATTAATGATTGCCGTATTGTTAAAATTATATTCCCCCTCAAATTCACTGTTTATTAATATGTACTCTTTAATGATTTTCAGGTGGTTCATCATGCCCCAATATGCATAGCCTGAAACATTGCATTCGATCATTGAAAACTTGTCAATAGATGAATAGTTAACTCTGAAATCTCCGAACCGATTTTTCTCACCTATAAATTCAGTTGCCCCGTTAAAACTTGCAATAAATAGTGGTTCTATTTCAGATTCGGTTACCTTGATGCTGTTAATCAACTCTTGTTTAAGGTCATAGGCAATATAAATCTTATTTTGGTAGTCTTTAAGTTTTTCCGTTTTTTTAAGTCTTATTTTATGAAGGTGTATCGTATTAAATTCAACTTCATTGATCTCAATTCCTCCAACAACTTCTGTTCTGAAAATGTTAATAGTTCCAAATTTTGAAGCTATTCTTACTTCACCTCTAATAGAAGGGGTGTCTCGAATATTGATATAGTTAGCCTTAGATGATTCAATGGTGATTTCCTCACATATGGAATTTGCCACTGAGAAATTATAGAAAAGATTACTGTCAGAAATTCTAAGATCTTTTATTTCACATGATTCTCTTATAAGAAAACCCTGATTAAATGTAGAATTGAATACCCATAATCTTTCAATAACAGATTGACCAAGTATGATTAAGTAATCAACAAACCCTTCCGCAGGCTTTAATCCAACCGTCAAATCCCAAAGAATAAATTCCTTGAGCTTACAATTTGAAACGTAAAAATCTTTAAATACACAGGTATGAACGGTTAATTTGTTGGCTGTTAAATCTGCATCCTCGAGGAAAAAAGTACATTGATCATCAGAGATTTTCTCAACAAGTACATCATCTCCTGGGGGTATTTTGTTATCATTAAGAAAGTCTTTGTCAATCTTCAAAAATTTGACTTTGATGAACGATTTGTAATTTGACGAATCTATTTTAAATATTGCCATGCAACCTTGAGATAATTAATCTAATGTCATAAAGGTAGTTAAGTAATCTCAAAAAATTAAAGTTAGTATAACTTGCGCTTCTGCATTTAACGGAGTTTTAAAAAAAGCCTGCCGGATTTCGACAGGCTTTTCCCAAAACAGTTGATTACTTTTATTTGCTCTCTTTGTTTTTCAGCTCGGTCACTTCAGCACGGCCAGCTTGTACCAGCACTTTGATTTCCTGGTAAGCTTTGCGCAAACGGGTTCCCGCAGCTTTATTATTTTTTGTGTAAAATGCGGTAGCATCGGCTTCAGTAGCAGCCACAAGTTCTTTCAATTTTTCGAATGATGTCATCGTTAATAAATGTTTAAAGAATGAATATATAAATTAATGTTGTAATACGACGGTTTAAAGTGTCAGTTCGTTTTCCTGCTCTTTGGTCTTTGACTTGGATTTGTCCTTGCTAAGGTTATTTCCCAAGTCCTGTTCCTTGCGGAAATCTTCACGCTTTGCCGGCTTGCCGCTGAGTTCATAGAAGTTGATATTGGTATATCTTGGTACGGCCTCAATACGCAGTTTCTTGTCCTCACCGTCAAGTCCGATTACCGTAGCAATCGGCCTGTTGCCGTTCTGGATCTCGGTGATGAGTTTTTCGGCGGTCTCCTTTTTATCCATTTCTTTGATGCCGTACGTGGATAGTTCCTTTTTCAGGTCGAAGCCATAACCTTCGCCAAACTGTTTGACGGCGTAATTGCCGTATTTGTCCTTTGCCTGATCAAACTGGTAAACGCTCCAAGCCTTGTACTGGTCGCCTGCACGGCTAACCAGATCATCACGATAGGCCGAACGACCCTGTAGCATATTTGCCGCCTGTTCCACTGAATAACCTTTGCCACGGTCGATATAATGGGAGTTACGGAGCACCGGGCTGTAAAAGGTTTGCTGAAATTCCTTTTTGACATAATCTATCTTGCCGCCATTCATTGTAGCAAGTGTATCTCTATATTGCAGATCTTTGTCGGTTACCTTACCGGTGGCAAGTTCAGATTTTTTGGTCTGTTCCCGAAAAAAGTCCATCGCCTGTACCGGGCTGTCAAATTTTCGGATGAGGTTTTTTCCCTTATCATCCGGCGTGATCACCATGTACTGGTGTTCTTTTTCCAGCGGCTTGGCCTTGCTATGTGCCACATCGAATTTGTTGAAGTAATAGTAATCGGACTGGCCCGATTTCTTCATATGGATGGTCAGATCCATCATGCCCTTATCGGCGGGTATCTGTCCACGTATGGCAAATCTCTCCACACCCTGTTCCATCATGGATTCAGCGGCAGTGATCATTTTTTCGGGTACTTTCAGCGTATGGGCCTCTGTCCTGAAGTTTTCTAACGAATTTCTGTTCATGTCTTTTTGATGATTTAAGTAATAATAATATCCTGTCTCTACGATCTCTGGCAGATGAGCTTTATCCAACGCCCGTTCCATACTTTTTAATAGCGGTGCGATTGGCTCTGAGTACCAGTCTCCGTTGATTGCTGCGTGTTCCTGTGCATCTTCCAGTTTGTGAAAGCAATAGAACTCGTCGCCCGAATAGAGCGTTCTTTCCCTTGGATAGCTGACAAAGCGGAAACCTTCGGACATAGCCTCGGATAAAAAGCTTGTCGCTGCATCCAGATCGTCCTTTTGAAATCTCATTGCGAAAAAACTAGTTGAGTTTTTTGGTGTTATCGCGCAACAAAAGCGGATAACCTGCCTTCAGGCTTTGCTTCACTTTACCAACCTTTTTGGTCAACAGGTTCTTTGCCGCATCAAGCCCTGCGCCAGCGATCTGGGTGGTAAGATCAAAACCAGTTATTCCGATGCTGCCTGCTGCATCACTGACCCCACCGTTCACCGCCTCTGTTAACAACGCTTCTGGTGCATTGATACCGCTCATTCCGTCCCGTTGATCAAACACGGTGATATTCACTGGAATAATAGAGGTACCCAAACGGATATTCTTGATCTCCAGGTTTAAGCGCTGATTGGAAAAACTGGCCAGGCCATAGATCAGATGCCCTTTGGGGATGGCCTGCCCACCAATGCTAATGGTATCAAGCAGGCGCAGCTCCACCACTGAACCTTGTTTCACCTTTTGGTTTGAAGCAATTGCTGCAGGTATCGCCCTGAATAGGCTATCAGCTTTGATAAGTATATCAGGCTTTTTATAAAGCTGCCTGGCTAGTTCCGGATTTTGAACGGCAAGAAGTTTATCCATCATATTGTTCAGTTGTGCCATTTCGGGATCTTCTCCGCTTTTTTCCTGCATCGTCTTCATTAGCGATTCCAGCCTGTCCACATCTTTGGAGATCGGCGCAGTGCTGGAAGAGGGACTACCGATAGGGCTGTATGCCCTTGGTGCTACATAAGGCGAATTGATCTGCTGGTTAATGGCCGCCAGTTTATCATTTATCTTTTGGGTCTGGTCGTCCTGTCCTGCGCTAAACCCGAAATTTTCATCAGCTTCGCTTGATCTAGCGGTGTCGCTGTGCGCAGAAGCCTGCCCGGCCTGATTGTAGTAATCCATTTTATCAGCCGGTTCTTCTTTCCCTAGTTTAGGATCCGGCAATGTGGTATTGATGCCCTGGTTAATCCCTATAGCTGATTTCGCTGTCCTGCCGCCTCCAAAAGCATAGAATACTAATGCGGCCATTAATGTGAGCACAGGAAACAGCAGCATCAGCATCTTGCGCTGGCTGATCTTTCCCTGTGGTCTGTGATTTTCTTTTGATGTCATAAATAATAAATTAATAATAAATCGATCTGTTAATTAGTGCTGGATGCAGTGATCAGCATGTACAGGCAATAACTGCCAAATGCTCCACAGAAGATGAAAAGCAATATGCGCCAAGTGCCCACTGAGAACCTGCCCGTTTTACCGTTCAGGTAATCAGCCGCTTTTCGCTGTGCATTTAATATGCGGTTAGCGATCCTACCAGCCGTTCGTTCTTGCCTATCGGTCAATGACTGCTTGTGTTTTTTCAGTAAACTCATGGCTGCACCGCTTTAGGGTCTATATCGCTGTTGACCACGGTTTCCCATTGTTGGATCAGAAAGCCGTGCGGATTATTATCCGTCTGCGAGCTGAGTATCCTGATCTTGCCCTGGGTCACCAGTTTTCGAAATACCGTACTACTGGAGCGGATCAGTTTTTGGGTCGCATAACATGTAAATCGGTAAGGCTCTTCCGAAGTGAGCTTGATGCTGTCCACTTCGATCTCCTGGGAGATATTGGCCGAGATCAGGTTATTGTAATAGCCCGATTCACGCAAGTTGTCATAGCCATTTTTCGCTGAATTATCTGCCAGATACAGGGCCTTGGTCACATTAGCGGTAATCGCTTTCTCATCGGGATCAAGGGTAAAGAAATACCTGTGAAACGTTTTGATGTGATCGCGAAGCTCTACGGGCATATTCTGTTTGCGCTCCGAGGCAAAGGCTTCCAGTACCCTGCCGTTGTACAGGATCAGCACCCTGTCGTTTGACCGGGCCATTTCGGTAAAGCACAAATACATGACCGTACCACAAATGAGCAGGCAGGCGATGAGAAAAGCGATACTGAACTTTTTGATGTGCTGAAAGGCACTGTCTATATTTTTGAGTTGTGTAAACATAAGTTAGGTTTTGAGTTTATCCTTGAAATAATCATTGCTGGAGGATTCCACCATTCCCTGGGCTAAGCCCGAACGGGCATTGTCAAAGCGGTCTACGATCATTCCCGCACCACTTTGTGCTGCCGACATCCCCGAACCGGCTCCACCCACCACCAAGGAGTTGACCTTTTGGAGCATGGCATTTCCACCGCCCGCATGGACAATGTAGTTGGCCACGTTCGGTACGGTGAAATAACCGACTATTCCAATGCAGAGGAACACAAGATAAGCCGTATCCTGTGTACTGAAAAAGGTATCTCCCGCCTGACCGATCTGGGAAATATCGATGCGGAGCATGTTTTCCTGTATCTTTCCAAGGATGCTACCAAAGATGTTGGCCACGGGCAGCCACATAAAAATATTGATGTAGCGGGCAATCCAGACCGTAAGGGTATGCTGAAAGCCATCGAATACCGCAAAACCAAATACCAGCGGGCCAAGTATGGCCAGAACGATCAGGTAAAAGGTGCGGATCGTATTGATGCAGAGGGCAGCTGCTGCGAACAGGACCTGCAAAACCTCGCTCATCCACTGCTTGATGTTGTTGCGGAAATTGTAGCTCATCTTATCCATCTGGAACTTCAGGCCATTGCCGAGCGCATCAAACATCCCCTCTTCCTGTCGATCTGGGTCTTTGGGGTGTGTGAACCGATACCACTTGTCACTGTTGCCATTCCCATCATCGCCGACATACATCTGCCATTGCTTGGACTGTTTAACGGCCGCTTCCTTTTGTTTCAGCAGTGCCGCTATGGCATGATCACTATCCTTGACCATTGCACCGGTAGCCGAAACCACGGGTTGCAGCACCCCGTTCATTACCCCGATGACCATCGGAAACAGGACAATGGCAAGGCCGAGCGCAAAGGGACGTAGCAATGGGTAGAAATCAACAGGTTCGGCATTGGCAATGTGCCGCCATACCCGGCTTGCGATATACCACAGTGCACCGAAACCTGCAAGGCCACGTGCCACACCGATCAGCCTACCGCATAAGGGAAGCATGTCATTATAGACATTATCCAGTACGGGCTGTAGTCCGGTGATCGAGCCCGCAAGACCACTGCCGCTCTGCCCGAAGGAAAACATAGGCAAAAGCATAGCCAGAACCGCAAAAAATGCGGTCATAAAAATTGATTTTCTCATAAGCTAGTTGGGTTTAAAGTAACGGCCCAGGCCTTTAATCTCTGCTTGCTCTCGCTGCCGCTGGACACTTAAAATGGTGGTTTTCTGGTTAAAATCCCGCAGGAACATCAGTTTATCCTCAGTATCTGCGAAGATCTTGTCAATGGCAGCTAGCCTTTCATCATCACTCATTCGGAGCTTATTGGCGGTAATGACCATTGCGAGCTGATCCAGGTTGTCCAGACTTTCATCATAAAGCCTGCGATAGACCTTTGACAGATAGTCTAGTTCCGAGGCGCTGAAATTCCCGCCCGAACTGAACCGCCTGAAAGCGGACTTATATTCGCTCACGATGTCCTTCTGATAACCGATCACTTCAGCGACCTTGTAATATTTGCGCACCTCTGGACTGACCAGCCAAAGTCCGTTAAGGAATACGTCATGCAGCGAGAAATTGCCCTGGGCGATGTTCCTAACCGAATTATAACCAGCGCTTAAAATGGTGTACCCGCGTTTCATATCGGCCAGTATGTTCTTCAGCTGGCTGAGCTTTTCCACGTTCAATAGCAGCTGCTGGGCTTCCTGAGACTGGGCAAACGAAACCTGAAAGCTAAAAATGGCCAGCAGAACGCCCAGGCAAATGGTTTTAATCGATCTCATAATACCTCCTTAGATTCTGAACGGCATTTCGCTCGGTTTCCTTCTGACGGATCAGTAGCGCCGCATCACCACAGAATTTCTGGGCGAAAGCAGATTTCTCCAGCATCCTTTCGTAAATAGCATCCAGCCGACTTAGGCGCTGGTCATCGGTCATTTCCATCTTGCCCGAAGTGATCACCACTAGCAATTCCTCCAGATCGTTATAGCATTCGCCAGTTACGCCATCTAAGACCTCGGTGAGATAGATCACCTGATCAGCGCTGAATACACCGCTTTTCTTGACCGAACCAAATGCTTTGATGATCGAAACCTGCAGGCTGATGATCTCTGCGATCCGTGCATCGTTCCTGATCGCAGGGCTTACCTTTTTCAAGCCCGTAATAAAAACATTGTGCAGGTTAAACTCACTACTGGTGATGTCTCTGACCATCCCCAGGCCGGAACTTGCAATATCATAGCCCTTGCGTGCGTACCCGATATAAACCTGCAGGGCAGCGATCTGGTTCAACAGGTATTTTCGCTGTGTCTTTTTTTGCGAGAACCATTCGGAAAAGGTCTGTGCCTTGGCGGGAAGGATACTGGTTGTCGCCACTGTGGCGAACAGCGCCAGTAAAACTGTTCTTTTAATTGATGTCATAGATCTCCTTCATTTGCTTGGTTTCTAACAGACTTTTTGAGCGCTGGATCGTGAGGACGATGTTCTGGTCGTTAAAACCTTTCAGGTCCGAAAAATTCTGCTCCATCTTTACCGCTGCCTCCCCAATCAGCTCCATCCGTTTGGCATCCGACATCTGGGTTTTAAAGGAACTGATCACCACAAATACCTGATCGAGGTTTTTCACGCTTTCCTTTAAGATCCCCTCGTAGACCTCTTCCATGTGCAGCAGTTCATCAGCAGTAAAATGCTTGTCCTTTTTGAAAAGGGAACTTGCCCATCTGTATTCCTGCAAGATGGCCGCCTGTGTTGTTGCCAGGTCTTTGACCCGCTTGTAGGTGGCAATGACCGATTTTACCCTGACCAGTTCGTCATAATAGCCAGAATATAGTTTTCTTTGCCTTTCCGTCCAGTCGGAGATTTCCCCAAGCTTCAGTTTGCTCAAGGTATTCTCGACCACTTTTTGGGCATTCTGTAGCCAGATCGTTTCATTCTGCAGCCGCTGCACCTTCAGGTCAATGGCCTTTATCACTTTTTTTACGCCCGCCTTGATCACCTCGGCGATGGCCAGCTGCGCATTTGCCCCTGTGGGCAATGCGGTCAGCAGGACAGTCGCACTAAGTGGCAGCACAACCATATAGGTCTTTAGCACTTGCTTCATATATTTTAATAAGTTCATAATCTGTTATTTAATCCGTTTGTATTTGCGCTTGCTCACCGTCATCGCCCCGTTTTCCGGGTCAAAGGTGATCAGCTTCCCGCTGCCCCTTTCTCTCATTACTTCCGTCTGATGGTCATAAACCGCTTTCCATTCCTCGCTTTCATGCTGTAACTCGCCGGCTTTGCCGTTATCATCGAGCAAGCGAAATCCCGTCTTACGGTGAATGAAAAAGTTATTTCCGTGATCCCTTTCCACGATCAGCGTATCATCGGCAATACTGGCCTCGCTTCCGGCGCTATTGACATATATACCAGTAAAAGCAGGCTGCAGGTTTCCCTTACAGCCGACAAAGGCCATGAACAGCATGGCTGCAAACGCCATGAATAGGTTGTTTTTCGATTGGTTGTTGAATACTGGTTCCATAATAATTGATGTTAAATGATGAATTAAATAGTTAAAAGATCTTCTTTCCGCCTGCCAGCTCCGCCGCAAGTACGGCGATGCCACGGGCAATTGAGCCGTACCTTGCGGCATATTCCTGTACCTTAATTTTCTCGCTTTCCTCTGTCGTATAGGCCAAATATTCAATCAAACTCACCTCTGTGCGGTACACTTTGGAGTGGCCGCCAAGGGAAATAAACACCTCTTTGTATTTGAGCTTTGGATCGTTGGCCCTGTTCATCGAAAGGATCAGCGACTTGTCGTGATCGGTCAGCCCCAACAGTTCCTGTACGGTATCAAACTTGTTCTGATACTTGGATTGGTCGAGCAAAATCTTACAGTCCGAATTGTTGATGATGGCCTGCTTGACAATGGGCGAAGAAATGATATCCTCTATCTCCTGGGTAACTACGATCGGTTCACCAAAGAATTTCCGAAAGGTCTTATAAGCGTACTGGATATATTCGGCCATTCCGCCCTTGGAAATGGACTTCCAGACCTCCTCTAAAAGCAAGACCTTTCGTACCCCTTTGAGCTTGCGAAGCTTGGCAATGAACATTTCCATGATGATCAGGGTAACCACGGGAAAAAGAATGGGATGCGATTTGATGGTGTCGATTTCAAAAACAATGAAGCGCTTTCCGAGCAGGTCAAGGTTCTCAGTGGCATTGAGCAGGAAATCAAATTCACCACCCTTATAGTATGGGTTCAGCACATATAGGAAATTCTCGACATTGAAATCGTTGGGGTTCACCTTACCGTTTTCCAGTACCACAAGATACTGTTGCATCAGAAAATCATAAAATGAATCAAAGCAGGGAAATATTGATTTATCGGCAGCCAGATGTTCGTAATACAGGGTCAGTGCATTACTGATCGCCACATATTCCGCCCTGGTATAGCTTTCGTTCTCGTTCTTCCACAACGCAAGCAGCAGCGTTTTGATACTTTCCTTTTTCTCGGTATCCAGCACATCGCCCTCGCCAATAAAAAAGGGGTTAAAACAGATCGGGTTATCCTGGGAATAGGTAAAGTAGTAACCACCTACCAGATCACAGAGCCCCTTATAACTATGGCCAATGTCCACGATCACCACATGGGCATCCTGCTCATAATAGGAACGCACCAGATGGTTGGTGAAAAAGCTCTTTCCGCTACCGCTTGGGCCGATGATAAACTTGTTCCGGTTTGTCGTCCAGCCCAAACGCCGTGGTTCATCGGATATGTCCACATGGACCGGTACGCCCGATATACGGTCGCCAAGCCTGATGCCGAAAGGAGAAAGGGAACTGCGGTAGGTGGTTTCCATGTTCAGGAAACAGCAGGCCTGTTCGGCGAAGGTATCAAAGCAATCGTTCATCGGAAAATCACCCTGATTTCCCGGCATACAGGCAAACCAGATCTGTGGTGCCCCATCGGTCTCCTGCTTGACCGCTGCATCCATTTTCGCCATTGCAGAACCCACCTTGTTCTTCAGTTCGCCCAGTTCAGAAGGATCGTCCGACCAGCACAAAACATTGAAGTGGGCTTTTACGGGCAGCTTCTGTGTGGACACCGCCTCGTTCAGAAAATCGTTACAGGCATCCCTTGCGGCCGCATTTTCCCTTGAATAAGCAGAAAGGGACTGCAAGCGTAGCTTCTTGGCTTCCAGTTCCTTGATCGTTTTCTGCGGATCGCCCGTAAAGATCAGCTGGTTATAGACATGGTTACAGTCCAGCAGCATCCCCAGCGGAGAGGCAAAGCCGATACTGTACTTTGTCCGGTCGGTGGAATAGGCATCATAATCGATCCTGCTTCCGCAAAATCCCGGCAAATGCTGCGCATCGGCAAGCGTATAGAGTTGCACATGTTTATCGCCCACACGGATTTCATCCTTTAAATGTACGTCCCTAATAATAGGCTGCTGACCTGCACCCAAAAGGAAAAGGTACTTCTCAATGATACCTGGTTTTACAGCTGTTCCAACCAATTCATCGTCCATTAATCTGGAAAGGCCAAACAAACCGCTGTCTGATAATATCCGTTCAAAAGATCCGCAGGCAGAAAGGAAATTCTTTAGCGACAATTCATCCTTTCGCTCCACGGGCGCTATTGATTTGCGCAGGATGTTACTATAGGCCGATGAGGATAGTTTACGCCCCAAAGGAAGCAGCGTTAAAAAAAGGTAACATTCCTGATCCAGATAGGGACGTTCGTTGAAATGACCTTCGGAGGCAAAGGCAAGCGGACTTTCCGAAGCTTTTTCAAAATCCGCTACCACTTTGGCCTTAAAAAAATAATCGGCCTTGTGAAAGACCACCCCAGCGGGCAGAACTCTGATCGCCTTAACGAATGCCTGTTGCCCCGCATCAAAATGGGAAGCGGCCATTGTTCCAGTCTCGGGCAGGCGCAACCTGTAGGCAAGGGTCACATCGCCCGACATCGATACCATCGCATCTTTTTCCACCTTCCAGATCGGAAGTATTTTTTCGATCTCCATCATCTGCGAACCTGCCTTTCCCGGTTGCTGCGAACCACTTTTAGCCCTGTAAAAACCCTGCGGGACTTGAATTTGAGGTATCCGGGCAGGCCACGTTTTGCGATAAACTTGCCAAGACCGTGTACGCCGTATTTTTTGGACAGGCGGCTGACCATCACAAACAGCCCCGCACCAAGGCCAAGTACCAATGGCAAAAGCACAAACAGCGTGAGCCCTGCAATATAGCAGACGGTAAAGCCGATCAGCAGCGCAACAAGCCCAATGGCGAGATAGGCAATGTACTGCCCCTGCAAGCCCCTAAAGCTGATGGGTTTTCCAATACCCTTATTGATCTGATAGATTAAACTCATGATTTTATTTTTTTTTATTAGGCGGGCAGGACGGCGGTGCCATTCTTGTTCAGGCCTTGCGCCCCGCCCGCTGGATTTATTAATGCCCATAAGGGCAAATAGTTAGTTATTTTAGATACCGAAGAAGCTTTGCAAGACCGTCGCTACCACGACCAGAAAGATGCAGGAGCCGAACCATGCGGCAGCTACCTTGCTGGTATCGGGCTCCCCCGCATTCCACTTCTGAAACACTTTCACGGCGCCGATCACCCCCAGAACTGCACCGATGGCATACATCAGGTTACAGCCCGCATCAAAATAGCTTTTGACCTTGTTGGTCGCCTCGTTTATCCCTGCCACACCATCTTGGGCGCCGGCAATAGAGCAGTAGAGCAGATTACAGCAGAGTATAACCATCAGCGCCAAAAGGTATTTTCCTAAATTTTTACGGCGTTTACTCAGCTGGTTATTATTGATTTTATTAGTCATTCAATTGAATTAAGGTTAATGGATTGGTGAATTGATCTCTGTAAAAACTGGCGGCCTATGACCACAGGTCTTCCAGTTCTTCGCCGGAAAGGTGGAACGGAACGTGTTCGCGGATAAACGCCCCAAGTTCGGCACTGGCAGGATGTCCATTGATCTTAGGATATTTGGCTTTCACCATATCCATCATCGCAAAAAAATCATCCTTGTTGCCGTCCTTTTCTGCAAGGATGGCACAGACCGACTTGATCTCCTGCTGCGCATCGGCAACAAGTCCAAGCTGATCCGATCTGTCCGGTAGGGCATCCGCTTTGGGCCGATCTGCAAAACCGAACTGATCGGCCTCCAAGACCATCACGCCATCTTCCAGCGCCGCTTCGCCCATGAGATCGGGATCACCGGTAATTTTCAGTTCATCCACCTTATCCTTCCAGCGATGGTCAAGCGGAGGGGCATCGCCCTTACTGCGGTAGTACCACCAGATCCCCAGGTACCATAGCACCCCGAGAACTCCTGCGGCAAGCATAAAATGTTGCCACGAAAAAGATTTTAAAATCATCATAGAATTTGCTTTTTTCCTGCCGCACCATTGCGACAGGATCGAAAGCAAAGGTTCAAAGGATGCGGATCCGCCTTTCTCTACTAGAGATAAATAGCTGCGATAAATCCAGTTAACTCCCTTAAAATCAGTTGAAATGATTTTTGCCTTTTTGGTCTTCAGGATGAAATGCATCGTCCTGATCCATATAATTCAATAGGGCCGATGTGCAAAAATCCATAAAATGGGTACGGCTCAGGCGCTTGCGCCGCTTGATCTCCCGAAAGCGGTTCGCAGGAATACCGATCTCCACACCAAAACTTGATTCCAGCCAGTTAAAGATTTCCTGCAGGCCCGCTTTACCACCACCCAACTGACCAGAAAGCCAGATCGCATAGCCGAGCTCTACCAGATTGATGATCTCGCCCGTCCAGTCCAAAGATTTCCTTGAAACCGGTGCCACAGCAAATTCCGGGTTCCGCCGGTCCAGTTTCAACAGCTCCGTTAACAGGTATTGCTGCAATTCCTCGTAAGCGATGAACATAGAGAATATATAATCCCCCACCGTTGCAGTCTGCCTGTCCAGTTCCGGAATATCCTGCAGGTGCGGAAGATTGACTTCGGCACCCCTGATAAACAATACTTCGTCCAGGTTTGTATAGCCCATACGGTAATAGTCATACAGGAAACGATTGTCATTGAACCAGTTTTCCAGTTCCTTCAGCTTTTCCAGGTAACAGGCCTTGCGGAGCTCGGGCAGCTCCACGGGAAGACCGCACTGGAACTTGAACAGCAGGGTATAAAAGATCTTGATAGCCATGTAATCCGGCTTCTCGAACTTGTGATAGTAGATCTCTTCGAACCTATCTGAGAAAGGAACCTTCCGTACATGGTCATTGAGCTCCCTATGGAATGCCGTGATCAGGCCGATCACCTCGTTAAAATTTTTCACCAGGCCCACCTCACGGCCACCAATCAATTTCAACCTATTTTTCAGGTCACGGAACTGCAGTTTAAACGTGTTTTTACGCATAGATATATACTTAAATAAACCCCACAGCCACCTGTTGACTGGCTATTGATTAATTCACAACTGTAGAGATAAGTAGATTTCATCCATAAGCACCTATTGTTTGGCAGGAGCCCAAAGTGCTAAGAGCAGATTAAAAAAATGTACGGAAAAACCCCTATTTTGAAAAGTAAGGGAAAACCCTTAGTGGTCAATAGTGACGGAATGCGGTATTTGATCCGCGGCGGGAGCCTTATGGTTTAGGCAGTACGATTTAAGTAAAGCACCTTTAAATAGTTGTAGTTGATCTAAATAGTTTATAAATCCTTTCAACAATAGATGCCAACCTAATCAGACGAAACACTCGTCACTATTTAACGGATGGGATAAAGAAGAAATGGGTTACTGAAGGCTTTAATTAACTAGTATAGTATAAAACTGTTGTAATGACGAATATTTCATTCTTGCTTTGTTTTTAGGTCATAATTATAGAACACATCGACTAGTCTTTCACCAAAACCGCCAGTCCGTAGTTTTATACTACGCTTCTCACTTCTTAAAAGCTTTCTGACAACCAGGTATTTTAGATAACCATTTACTTCATTACTGGTGTAGTTCCTCCCATATCTTTTACAGGCATCTTTCACCTCCCATGTATACTTTGGTTCTTCAAATAATGAAGTAGGTAACAATTCGTATTCAAAAAACGCAGAACCTTTTCGATCCACTTTTGTGCTTGAAAAGTATTCTGTATTTAGTTTATGTTCCTCCCTAAATTTTAATAGCGTATTGGATCTGCTAATAGATGCTGGTATTTCTTTGTTCAATTTAAAAATTAGCATACCGTCGAAATCAAGAGAACTTCCAATCTTCTCAGCTATATCATCAGTCAACTTTCTTCTGCCATTTAATAAAGAATAAATATGAGCATCGGAAATCCCTGTGAGTTTAGACAACCCAAGGATTTCAAGATCAGAAATCTCCATTATCAACTTGATCCTTTCCACTATTGAAAGATCGTATGAAGTGATTTTTGCATTCATATCCCCAAAGGGATAAATCATTCCTCAATAAAAATTGGTCAAATATTTTGATAATATATCCTATGTGTGTATATTTACTACTATAAATCAAATATTTACAAATTGATTTTATTGAATTTATAATTCAAGCATTTGAATTTTTGAATCTTGTAGTGGAAATGTAGGAACTTCTAGGGTACAAGGTGCAAAAGTCAATGCCCATTATCTATCTTTGTGGTAGAGGTGGGCTTGCTTTTGTATGCGCCCAAACCTTCCTACAGGTTCCACCGTATGCAGGGTAAGTTTCACCTCTATTACTTAGAACTTCCCATATATAGTTTCATTGTTCGTTTGCTTTTACAGTAAAGAACTATGATAAACCAGTCGAAGCATCGGAAAATTTTACCATCACACCATATAATGTATGCCATTCGACTTAAATCTGGCTCATTAAATTTTTCAAGTCCTATTCTATCACAAAAAGAGTTGTTCAAACTCGTTATTAAGAGTCCTGTTTGATAACCAGTCTATAACAGCACATGAATCTTATAACAGATAGACGCTATCGATTTCTATCGATAGTTTTTAAATCAACCGACTAACCTAATTATTACATGAAAAAAATCATACTAAATATAGTAGTGGCCACGCTTTGCTTTTTTTTTGAGGTCTCTGCGCAACAGGCCAACACCATCAAAGGGCAGGTACTGATAGGTCCAGATAACAAACCTTTAATAGGAGCAACAATAAAAATCAAGAACACGAAAGTCGTTACTGTGACAGATCAAGGCGGACACTTTACAATCAGCATATCGGATAATGAAGGTACTCTTCTAATCAGTTATACTGGTTATAAAACAGCCGAACTAAGCTTCAGAAAAAGTGACCCGAACCCACTAATGATTTTCTTGGAAGAAGATAAAGGAAATCTTGACGAAGTTGTAGTGATCGGTTATGGGCAAACTACCAAAAAGCTTAACACTGGAAGTATTTCTTCAATATCTGCAAAGGAGATTGAACAACAGCCAGTGACTAACATGCTCTCAGCTTTATCAGGAAGAATGCCTGGAGTATTGGTACAAACTACGAGTGGATTACCAGGTGGAAATATCAGTATTCAAATTCGAGGTCAGGGCTCGATTGCGGCTGGTACCGACCCTCTGTATATCGTAGATGGGGTACCATATGACGGGAATTCAATCAATAAGGGTTCATCCCTAGCTGGAACTACAGTACTTGGAATGATCAGCCCACTGAACAATCTAAACCCCGCCGATATAGAAAGCATCACCGTCCTTAAAGATGCAGATGCCACCTCTATTTATGGCAGTAGAGGAAGCAATGGCGTCGTCATCATTACAACAAAAACAGCCAAGGCTGGCATGTCAAGATTTGATCTGAACATTAAACAGGGTATAGATAATGTTTCCCAAAAGGCCCGGCTTTTGAATCTGGAAGATTACCTGGCACTGCGGAGAGAGGCTTTTGCCAACGACAATAAAATCCCATCTGCAGACCCTACATCCCCCAACTATGCGCCCGATTTAACTATATGGAGCCAGACCGAAGAAACGGACTGGATTGACTATTTTTTCGGTAACACGGGTAAATCAACCGATATACAGACAAAAATCTCAGGGGGAAAGGATCGCAATACGTTCTCTGTAAGCGGCAACTTCAATAATCAAACCACGGTTATTCCCGGTGATAACAACTTTTTGCGTGCTGGGATCAGCACACAGTTTAGACATCAGTCCGATAATGACAAACTGAACATATCCCTTTCCAATCAGATAACCTATCAACTTAATGAACTATCAAATCTTTATAAGAGCCTGAGCGGCTTTACCCTCGCACCAAATTATCCCCTCTATCTACAGGATGGCACACTAAACTGGCGCACATCCGCAAACCCTGCTGCTGACATGCTTGCAAGAAGCAAGGTTAAAACCAACAATTCGATCACCAGTCTAAATCTTGACTATAAGGTTCTATCGGATCTCCATATAAGGCTCAATACGGGATACACCAAGACCACCTATGACCAGGTCCACACGTTCCCGACAAGGTCACTAGCACCTGACAAAACAAACTATACGCAGTTTGGAAATAATTCAGCACAGTCAATCATCTTTGAACCGCAGATTAACTATAAATTAAAACTAAAAAACTCCTCTATTTCATTTCTGGCTGGCGCTACCTTCCAAAACCGGATCAACGAAATTCAAAATATCCAAGCCAGCAACTTCAGGATTGAAGGCTTGATGGAAGACCTAAGTTCTGCTACCACAATAGATAGCCGCATTACCAACTATACACAATATAAATATGGCTCCTTATTTGGGCGTTTTACCTATAACCTAAAGGACACTTATATACTGAATGCTACGATCAGGAGAGATGGCTCGTCAAGGTTTGGCCCAGGCAACCGTTTCGGCAATTTTGGCTCCATAGGCGCCGCTTGGTTGTTCAGTAACTTATCCTTTATCAAGGAAAAAATACCTTTTCTAAGCTATGGAAAACTTCGTGGAAGTTATGGTACAACGGGGAACGATCAGATCGGTGATTATCAATACTTGTCCACTTACAGTAGTCCCGGAACAAACATTTATCAGGATATCGCGACTGTCAGGCCAAGCAGAATAAATAATGCTGATTTCCATTGGGAAACTACCCAAAAGATAGATGTTGGAATTGAAGTGGGTATTTTGAAAGATCGCATCATGTTGACAGCAGACTTTTATTCAAACCAAAGCAAAGATCAACTGGTGTCCTATAGGATTCCCCAAATAACTGGTTTTCAGAGTTACCAGGCCAATCTACCCGCGGTTATTGAAAACAGTGGATGGGAGTTTAGCGGTAACGCAAGTATTCTTAGCAGCAAAAGTTTTAACTGGACAACGACATTCAATATATCCTTTCCTAAAAACCGTTTAAAATCCTTTGAAGGATTTCAGACGTCTGGTTATTCCAGCACCTACGAAATGGGCTACGATATTTCCCGCATCTATGGATACAAATCTCTGGGCATAAATGAATCTACTGGCAAGGCACAGTACGCAGGACAGAACGGGGAGGTGTCTACAACTCCATACTTATATTTCACACTGGGCAAGACCTCACCCGATTACTATGGGGGTTTTGGCAACTCCTTCCGATACCATAATTTTGATCTGAACATCTTTGCGCAGTTCGTCAAGCAGATGTCAGTTGGTTCACTCGTCGTAAATCCGGGCATAACTTCGACCAATAATTATCAGATCGTAAATGATCGGTGGTCTGCTTCCAATCCCGGTTCTAATATTCCAATAGCAACCACAGCCTATGACCTTTACTTTGGGGGATCTTCGGCAAATATATTTGATACTTCTTATCTGAGAATAAAAAACATCCAGTTGTCTTATAATGTCCCCTCTCCTTATTTAAAGAAGATCAAGATCCAAAATCTAAGGATTTATGGTGAAGGACAAAATTTATTTACTTTTTGGGATAGTAATGCGGCAATAGCAGACCCCGAATCAGGTACGTTATACTCAAATTCCAACTCATCCAGGAATTTCCCAACACTTAAAACGTTCGTCATCGGACTTCAATTAACCCTATAGCCAACAACATGAAAACGACAAAACAAAACCTCATAATATTTGCAGTTGCATTGAGTCTGCTTTTTACCTCGTGTGAAAAAATCATAGAAGTCCCGGAGTCTAAAAACCAAATAGAATCAGGCATCGTATTTCAGGATGCCTCAACGGCAACCTCGGCATTACTAGGCATATATTTTACACTTGGCACGCCTAGCTCGGCAGCCAACGCAAATGTTAAATTCATAAGTCTCTATGCTGATGAATACAATTATACAGCGGCCAATTCCACCGTTATACAATTTAACCAAAGTCAACTTGCAATTGATAATTCCAGTAGCGCAGCCATATGGAACAGCCTTTACTCTTCAATTTATCAATGTAATTCCCTGATTGAAGGGATAGACGGTTCTTCATCTCTAACAGCGGCTGATCGGATGACGCTAAAAGCTGAAGCTAAGTTTCTGAGGGCATATGCCTATTTCTATCTGGTAAATATATATGACAATATCCCCCTGATTCTAAAGACGGATGTAAACCTGAACAAGGTTGCATTACAAACAACATCCAAAATGATCAACGATCAAATCGTGCAGGATCTCTTGGAAGCTAAAAGCGAGTTGGGTACCGCCTATCAAGGTTCGGGCAAAGTCCGGGCTAATAGCTGGGCGGCAAGTGCAATGCTTTCGAGGGTCTATCTTTATCAGGGCCGATGGAGCGATGCTGAAAAAGAAGCAACAGCCATAATCAATTCTGGTCTTTATAGTCCCTTGCCAAAATTGGAGGATGTATTCTTGGCAGGCAGCAAGGAGGCAATCTTACAGTTTTGGTCAGCAAACGGTTTTGTAGGCGATGCAACAACAATAATTCCAGCGTCCGCTACTGTGCTTCCCCCTTACACCATTACCGATGGCCTCTACCAGGCATTCGAAGGAACTGATGGAAGAAAGAGCAAATGGGTAATGACGAATAATGTCACCGCTAGCGGAATTACAAAATCATATAATTATCCCTCCAAGTACAAAAATAGGGTTGCCAATACAACTAGACCTGAGTTTGTAATGGCCTTAAGGCTAAGTGAAGTTTATCTTATCCGGGCTGAGGCATTAGCACAGCAGGACAATATAGCGGCCGCTGTATCAGATCTAAATGTGATCAGAACCCGGGCAACTGGCCTGACGGGTATACAGAATAACATATCAAAACAAGCTTGCCTAGATGCTGTAGCAAAGGAACGTCGACTTGAACTGTTTGGTGAATGGGGAAATCGGTTCCTGGACTTAAAGCGTACCGGACAACTTGATGCCGTTCTCGGAACTTTAAAAACGACGTATAAACCAGATGTGGCAAAGGCATTCCCAATTCCCTCAAATGAAATTACCTATAATCCAAATCTGATCCAAAATTATGGATATTAAAAGAACGATAGCCATTACAACAATTCTGCTTGTTGCGGTCTGTGATGTTTTTGGTCAACAGAAATCTCAGGAAATAAAGATTGGAGAAAAGCTTCCAGAAATTGTATTAAAAAGGATACTAAATTCAACCAACAGTACGGTTAGGCTTGAAGACCTTTATAGGGATAAGGGTCTGATAATTGATTTTTGGGCGACTTGGTGCGTTCCCTGTATCAGGGAAATGCAGTTTTTAGATTCCCTGAAATCTAAGAATCCGGGCAAATTTAATGTATTGATGGTTACAAGAGAAGATAGAAAGACTGTTGAACAATTTCTAGGCAAAGGGAAAAAAGATAGTACTTATCACAGCCTTATGATCACCTATCAGGATACAGTTCTAAATAGCTTTTTCCCACACCGGACAATCCCGCACAATGTCTGGATAGCTCCAAATGGAAACGTCCAGGCTATTACCGGTTCAGAAGAAATCACCACTGAAAACATATTAGCTTTTAGTACATCAAAAAAAACAGCAAAATTAAGGACAAAAAAAGAAATGATGGCTTTTGACGAAACAAAGGAGTTCCACATATCGGATTCAAATTTTCTGTACAGATCCATTATCACTCCGCGCATCGAACTAGGTAACGGAGGGTCTTATGGCGGTTCTTCTGCTGGGCTGGCTTACAACAGATATTTTCAGTGGAACGGTTCGATCACACATATGTTTTGGAATGCTTTCAGTCTCTATAATAAAACTCCACTGGGAGGCTTTAAGAAAAACTTGATTGAGGTTCATACTAAGGATTCCTTGCGGTTATTCTATCCTTCTAACGGACTGCAACATTTGCTGACCGGATCTAAATACAAAGACAAATCTGAATGGAATGCAGAAAATACTTTTTGTTATGCGTTGACTTTTCCTCGGCGAATTGTCGACACCGTGTTTAGAGAAGAAATGTTTAAAGACCTTGAACGCCAGTTCAATATTAAGGCTAAAATCGAAAACAGGAATGTTTTGTGCAATGTAGTTACGATAGCAAGGAATTCGGAACTTAAATTGGTTAAGGTTAGTAAGGCACAAAAGACTGAAATTCAGCGAATATCGCCAACTAAAATCAGTTTTAAGAGCGTAAGAATTAAAGATGTTTTAACATGGTTATTCAATAATTATGCAGGCAAGATGATGACAGCGCCATTCGTTGAAAGAATTCCTAAATTAGAAAACACCTACTTTGATCTGGATATTGATTTTTCTGATATGGTTAAAAATGACAACCCCACAATTACCTCTGAAATGGTATATTTCCAACTAAAGAGGTTTGGTTTCATCTTCGAAAAAAAGATGTCACAGTATCCAATATTAGTACTTTACGACTTAAACAAATAATAAAAGATTACCCCGTTAATAATTTTTTATTTCAATTATCGCCTAAATTTGCTGAGTCATTATAAAAAAGGGTGCCGATTTTAGAAATTGTAAATCGGCACCCTTTTTCTGCTACTTTTTGCTAATTATAGTGATAAAATAAGGAAGGTAATGTATCCCCTACAACTGTACCACGAGCACAATCATCAGCATCTCCCTCACAGTCTTCGGGAAAGGGATTTGACTCATCTCCAATTACAGGGCTGCCGACAGGATTTCCAGCAGGATCAATTTTTTGCCAGCTAACGGTTGCTCTTTTCTTGCCACTAACCGCACTTAAGATGTCCGAAGCAAATACTCCGGTTGCACTAACCAATAATGCCATGGCTAGAACGATGGTTTTAAGATTTTTTTTCATCTTAGTAAAATTTTAAGTTTAAGTAATTGATTATTTATATATTCTTAACCGAATATTCATTTAAGCGATACCTCTTTCTGATCCACTGAAACCACCGGGGAAACAAGGCGACACACATAAAAAAGGCATTAAAGATTAGATGCTCTTTCCATTGTAGTTTGGAAATCAACCCTCCACAGGTACAGGGCAAATCCAGACCTGAGAGCAACATGATTGAAATATAGATTTCAAATATCAGCAACAATACAAAAGACAACTTCAAGCCCAATTCGCGATATTTTTCATTGAAGAGTAACCAAATTAATATCGATTCTACTAACGGAACAAGCCAACCGAATATCGGCCCTAAAGTTTGCATCAAAGTAACAGGAGCAAGTTTCATCTGCGCAACAAACTTTTCATGTTCTGCCAATTTAGAAATCACAGCATAGCCCCATAGGAATACTAAAAGTATAGCAGGAATAAAAGTGATGAGTTCATTGGTAAGATTTTTACTTTTCATATCTTGGCGATTATGAACACTAATCTCGTTCACAAAAAACCAAAACAAACCGGCTAAAACCGCTATTTCATCAGACATTCATCTGAAAAAAAACCGTCAAAAGTCGGATCAAAATCCGACTAACGCACTCCGCTATACTTTTTGCGCAGTTTGCCAAGGGTGTCAGGCGACATACCCATGTACTCGGCAATAAAGCGTAACTGCGTTCTGCCAAACAAAATATCCAACGTTTTCTCATGTTTAAGGTAACGCTCATCAGTACTCAGATTTCTAATGTCATCCGCATAGAGCAGCCGGATATTGTCATATTCGCCCCGAATCCTTTCAATCACCAGCTCAGTTTCTCCAAAGCCCTTTTTCAATTCCACAAGGTCTTCATAACTGATCAGCACAACTCTACAATCTTCGAGTATTTCAATAGTACTCTTGGATGAAGTATTGTTAAAGAATCCGGGAGAGGTATACAGAAAGCTCAGGGAAAACCAAAACCAGCCCGTGTTTTCTTCAAACGTCTCATTATGCACCCTGATTTCCCTTGCCAGTCCATCCAGCATAAACCAGATCACCTTTTGCTTCGACCCGCTATTCACAATCCTCGCGCCTTTTTTATATGTAGTTTCATAGAGCATGCTTTTGAACACCACCTTAAATTTTGGGCTAAGCTTGAAAAAACCTTCCATGACCTGGATCAGGGAATTATAGGAATTATTTGAGATACGTTCCATATAGCTGTCATATTTAAATTTTACTCAGATTTAGCCCATAGCCCAATTTTCTCTGCAAATCTATTTTCCTATTGACCGCTGTCTTAAAATAGATCCTTTGCACATGGGTATCCACCGTACGTTTTGCGATAAAAAGATGCTCCGCGATCTGTTCATAGGTCAGTCCCTGGCAATGCAGCTCTGCAACCTCGGCTTCCCGTTTGCTCAGCCCGTTTCTTGTACAATTTTGCGTAAAGCACTCCTCATCCTGCACATCCATCGCCAGCTTACGCTCTTTTTCCATTCTTTCCATTCTGCCCGAACGGATCATAAAAAGGGTCGTAATGATCAGAAATCCCAAATTTGTAGCTAGTACTTCTACCCACTGGACTACGTGCAGGTAAGAAAACACCGTCATCATCACCCATGGGAACACCGCCCAATAGCCCGCCAGCATCTCCACCTTACGGGAAGGATACAGCGACTGGTCGTTTGCCCTGAACTGTTGGCGCATCGATCTCAAAATTGCCCATAGCAGAATGGGCGCATAGATGAAAGGAATGATCATCCCATAGTTGATCACAAAATCCAGATCTCCGGTGAACGGATACACCAAGCCGAAAAAGACCAGATAGGGCAAGATCAGAAAAGCGGGTACCCCGTAAACTGCATGAAACCGCAAACCCTCCAAATGGTAGGACTTGTAGAAATAATAGGGGAAATAACTGGCCATCAAAAAGCCAGAACCATAGGCGATGATATTCTGCAGGGTAACCGGTATATATTCGATCCTCGGATCAGGGAACAGGCCCCCGGTAAGGTTATACACTACCAGTAAAAACAACAGCACAAAATACAAAAGCCTGCTTTTATCCTTTGGCCAGGCATAATAATACCAAAGCACAAAAGGAAGCATCATCAGTTCCAATAATACAATAATGAGGGTGAGTATATGTAATTCGGTACCCGGGACTAGCATAGGGATATAGTAGGTTAGTAAACAGAATAAACGGCCTAAAGAGATGAGGCATAACGCTTTAAAAAGAAAAGCGAATAGCCCAGGTCAATTTGATGAAAAACCTGAAAGCCAAATTTTTGATAGAAGGAAATATTCCGCCCGGCGGAGGTTTCCAGGTAAACCGGCAAATCCTGCGCATCCATCTTCGCCAGCAGCGCCGCCAAAAGACCGGAGCCCATACCTTTGCCCTGTAAAGCGGGATCTACGCCGATAAACCAGAGGTAACAAAATGGCTGGTGTGGATGCTGCATATTGATCATCTTCTCCCGGCGAAGCACCTTTAACAAACGAGAAAAACCGATGACACCAAACACCAGCTTGATATCCAACCACAGTGAAGAAATTGAAAACCGCTTTAGCTGCGGGTAAAGCAACAGTGCACAGGCAGAATTATCTTCGGTAACCAATATTTCTCCAGACCTATAGCAGACCTCAAAAGCGTATTCCATCAGCCGCCTAATCTTAACATCCCGACCAGATCCCGAACCCACCATAAAATCTACACTCAAATTGTCCGCAAAAGAAAGGCATAACAATTCAACCACGCGCTGCTTATCTGATCTTTTAGCTCTCATCATCATCCATGGATTTAAATTAAAAAAAAGGTAGTTTTTTCCTATAGGCTATCTGTTCTATTCCGACAATCCGTTATACCATTACTTTCCGCTATGGATCTTATTATCTGCCGCTTTCCAGAAAAGATCGATGATCTGCCCAATGGCAATGATCAGATCCTCCCGGTGACTTTCTTTATTGATGTCCACCCCGCATACAGAGCTTTTGTTCGTCTTCGCATGCCAGACCAGGCAGTATATCCCACACAGCACAATGGCCAGCACAGGGCGAAACTTATACTCAGAATCGAAAAAATGTGGGTCTGTCAATGCCGCAATCCTGGCGCCCTGGATTTCCCGCTCTTCTGAAATTTCCCTCAGTAAGGGATTTACCTCGGTCACCTGCCAGTGGATAATGGTCTGCATGACTGGGTCACCGGAAAAGATCTTAAACTGGTTCTGGAAAATTGTGGTAATAAATCCCTGCAGATCCTGTTCCCCTATCGCACCAGAGCCGTTGAACTGCTCAAAGACAGGCACCCAAAAATCCCTGCTTTTGATGTAGGTCTTGATCAGGTTATTAGAAGTGGTGAAATAATGATAGATCATTTTCTTGCTCACGCCCGCTCTGGCCTCGATCTTGTTCACCCCAAGCCCCGTCCAACCCGTTTCCCTTAAGATATCCCCAACCGCATCCAGCAGCTTTTTCATGGTGACCTCCTTGGGATATTTCGGATAGGGCCCGCGGCGTTTTTTACCCTCGTTTTCCGCCATGCTAAACTCCCGTTCCCCTTCTGATCGGCAAGTCCCTTGCCAGCTCCTCGAAAACATTCAGAACTTTATCAATCTGCTGCTGCGTATGGGTAGCCATTAAACTCATGCGAATCCTGGTATCCTTTTTTGATACCGCAGGATACATGATGGGATTGGCATACACGCCAGCTCTTAACAGCCTTCCCGAAACCTCTGCCGTCAATGCCATATCCCCAATCTTTACCGGAATGATCGCCGAGGCCGTATTGCCTATATCAAGGCCAATACTGCGCAGACCCGATGTAAACTGATTTACATTTTTCCAAAGCCTATCTTTCCACTGCGGTTCTTCATCGATCAGCTCTATCGCTTTCAAGATCCCCATTGATGCCGGGGTAGCGGTAACAGAAAACAAATGCTGACGGCTCTGAAACTTAAAAAACCGGATCAGTTCCGGTGAAGCCACAACATAGCCGCCCAGGTGGCCAAAGGTCTTGCTAAACGTACCGGTTATTATATCCACCTGCTGATAGAGCCCACCCGGCTCAATTACCCCACGGCCAGTTTTTCCGATCACACCCACACCGTGCGCATCGTCCATGATCACGTAGCTTTCATAGCGGTGAACCAGTTTCACCAGTTCATCCAGTTTTGCCAAGTCGCCATCCTGCGAATACACACCATCGACCACCACAAAACGTGTCCTATATTTAACCCTGGCATCTTTCAAGATCAGTTCCAGATGCTCCATATCATTATGCCGAAAAGTCTTTTGGTTTTTGCCCCTGCAGCCTTCGAACATACTTGCATGGATTTTCATGTCCGTAATCACCAAGTCTTCCCTGCCGATCAAAGCCATCAGACTTGCCGAATTTGCGGTATAGCCCGTGGTATAGATGATCGCTGATTCGCGCTGAAAAAAAGCAGCAATCTTTTCCTCCAGTTCACGATGAAAACTGAAATGCCCACCAATGGCGGGAGAGGCACCCGTACCGGTACCGAAATGCTCAATCCCTGATATCGCAGCTTTTTTCACCAGCGGATGCTGGGAGAACCCCAGATAATCGTTCGATACCAAGCTTATATATTTTCCTCTGCCGCCCAGGGCAGGGATGTTCAATTCCACTTCAGGGCCCGCAGATGAACAGGTCTCAAAGCGATAGTTCAAACGCCCTTCATCCTCCAGATACCCCAAAAACTCATTAAAATAAACTGCCCGCTGATATGCGTCTAAACCAGCAGGATCTTCAAAATCCTTAAAGGATGCCTTTTTAAAATCAATATCCATCTTCATCAAGAATTATTTCCGGCTAAACTAGAGCAGGAGTTTTCATTTGGTGGTGCATAAATGCATGTTTTTTTATTTAAAGAAATCAGATAGAATTTACCCCACATTATCAACGCCTTAACAAAACAAGAATATTAAAAAAGATGCTACTGGATCTGATATAGATGATGCTTTCTTATATTGATATATTCCCGATTTCCCCATAAAAAAACAAAGGCGCAGCATCCGCCACTAACCTTTGTTACTATTAACTATCTAAATTTTTAAAGAGAAAATAGGGCAGCACGCACCGAACTGCCACTATCTTCCACAGCTTATTGCATCACCAGTAAGCACGGATGTTGATTGACTAAACTATTTTCAGTAGCTAAATGGAAAATCTAAAGCAGGATGGCGTATTTTACAGTATGCGATCGATAAATTGAGCGACTAAGTGATCGATTAAAAAGCAATAACCAGTAAATGATAAAACCCATGCTTTCTGTTTCTCAATAAGAAACAACTAAATGTCTTCCAGAATAATTACTTTTCTTTTTCTGCTAGTTTTTTCAATCTTCAAATCATATTTGGCTAGCTCTTTATTCATCTGTTCTAAATCATCTAAATTCCATTTTACTTCAAAATTTATTTGTCGCTCCTTATCCATTTCGAAAAGCACAAGGTTTGCACTCTCTTGATTAATATTTCTTTCCAACCATGAGGGTATATTCTTATTTACTACTAAATACAAGTTTTTTTTCAGACTGCTATTTTGTACCTGACCTGTTCCATCCGGCATAATAGGACTACGAAAGCCTGTACCCTTCCTATTTGGACTGATTACGTAACAAGGTATATCCATCAGTTCCTCATGACTTTTTACATTAAAAGCACGATCAAGATCAGGAATCATATATTTACCGAATTCCTGTGAGCTTGAATCCCTATATATTAGGTCATAACAAAATAATCTCGTGGAATCCTCTTTGCCTTCCAAACTGCTTTTAACGGAATTGTGATCCCTTCTTATAATACGTGTAGGGTCATGCCTAGTTGCGAACGAATTATTGGTATAAGCAAAATCGTAAAGTGTGGCTAGTGTTGAATTGTTTGCAATTATCCTCACTTTTTTGTTGACAATATCTGCCTTAGAACTACGCATTCCCGCGAATTCTTTTCGATATGTACTAAAATAAGAATAAAACATTATTTTGTTTTTATTCTCCTCATAGCGAATGGTTATATCAGGATCAAAGGCGCGTCTCACGGAAAGATCTAATTCATCCTTTTTTTCTGGTAAGCCAAGTATTTTGCTTTCGATCAATTTCTTCACATTTTCACGGGATGCGTTTTTCCCATCAGTTATCCCAACCACTACTCCAACCTTATTAATCCAAATTTGATGTGGAAAGGAACTGGCTGGGAATAGCATTTTGACTATTGAATCCTCCACTGCTAATGTTAGTTTTAATCCTTTAACATCCAGATTAGTTTTCCAGAAATTTTCAATAGCAATTTTTGGTTGCCATGTGACAGGTAAAACTTGTAAATCACTTTTAAATTCATTTTGCAGGCTATCAAGATGTTTCATACTGCTTATGCATGGGATACATTCTTTAAACCACAAATCAATTATGATAGCCTTCCCCTTAAAATCACTTAGTTTACCATTGGGCTTTGAATAGTTTAGCATTTTGGCGAAGTAAATATCTGGCACCTTATCGCCAATCTTTAATGGTTTGATGGTCTGTGCACGTAATAAAGCGCACGAAAATACAAGCACTATAAATAGGGCTGTTTTAAATATCTTTTTCATAATAATTTTAGTTATATCCTGGATTCTGTGTTAAGTTTGGTGCTGCGAGTATCTCGCTGTTCGGAATTGGGAAGAGATTTGCAGTTGATGTCCACATACTTTTTATCGGAGTGATCACCTGATCAAGCTGATTCGTGCGCTTGAGATCAAGCCAGCGTAAACCCCATTCTGCAAACAGCTCTAAACGGCGTTCTTTTAAAATGGTATCAATAAGCGCCTGCCCGGTAAGCCCTGATAAACTGATTAATCCTGCACGGTTGCGTATTTTATTGAGGTCATCTATGGCAGTAGCATCGCCCAAATGCGCTTTAGCTTCGGCACGATTTAAATATATCTCACCTAGACGTACCATCATTTGACATTCTGTTTTAGGAGCAGTTGTACTGGCATTAAGTCTTATCTTATACTTATTAGGATATTGATAGGTTACACCAGCTACGGTTTTAGTGGCAATCCAGTTGGTCTTGCGTTTGTCTGTGCTAGTAAATACGTTATACAAATTTGTTTGTAGTGGGTAAGCAGGGCGTATTGTCGCAGACGTTGCCGGCACAAAAACAAAACCTTCATAACTACCATAAGACGGGTTGCCTGAACCAGTTTGCCAAATGGCTTCAGTGCTACCTATTAAAAAAACTTTATTTAAGTCACTCTCTAACGAATATGAGCTTTGCGAAATGACCTCATTACTTGAAGCAAGTACTTCAGGCCAATTGCCAATATAGGTTTGCACTCGTGAGATCATTGCCATTACCGTATAGTAATTGGCTCTAAAACGGCCGGTAGTGGGATATTCAGGCTTTAACATAATTTTAGCTTGTGTCAAGTCAGTTAAAACTTGTGTTCGAACGTCCGCAATAGGTGTACGCTTCATTTGCACTACAGCAGCATAATCATCTGCTGTTAGCACTAAAGGAATGTCACCAAATAAATTAACCAATTGCCAATAGCAATATGCCCTAACAAAATATGCCTCCCCTAATAATTGTTCACGAAGAGCGGGAGCAAGCGACGATTTTTCTAAGCCCGCAATACAGCTATTCGATTGATAGATAACCTGATACGCATATCGCCAAAAGTTGTTATATACTATGCTGTTACTACTAGATAGTTTCCCATCAGCAAATTCTAAAACATTAGCAGTTGTAGAGGTTGTATAGATCTCATCAGCGTATAAGCCCAGATAAACCGTCTGACCTCCGCCAGCAAAAGATAGGCTAACGCTCGACATCGTATTGTACAGTCCGTTTATAGCAGCAGTTGCTGTTCCTTCTGAAAGAAAAATTGTCTCACTTGCTATGCGGTTGGAAGGTGGACCCACCTCCACAAATTTTTTACATCCCCCAATTAATAAAAGAGATGTAAGTAGTCCGATATTTAAATTTTTCAATTTCATAATTAATAAGAGATTTGTAACCCAACTGCATAAGCTTGAAGTATTGGTGTCGAGGTTGGGCTTTGGGTTTCCGGATCGTAACCTTTGGTTCGGTTAAAAGTTAATAAGTTTTGCCCCTGTACATACATGCGGGCTGATCTTGCTCCAATTTTTGCCAAGGCTTTTAAATTAAAATTGTAACTCAATGATACATTGCGCAAGCGTATAAAAGATTGATTGCTATATGAAAAGCTGCTGTTGGCAGTATTACTGGCTACTACACCTATACCACTTGGCATCATCTTTGGCAATTCGGAAACATCGCCAGGATTTTTCCAGCGATCAGCTAAAAGCTCTGGTTGGTTTTTCATACTACCAGCAGGTAAAAAACCTCCGTACAAATAGTAGTTAATGTTTTTCCCCATCTGCTTTTTGAAGTCAAAAAACCATTGCAATTCTAAACCTTTATATGACAAAGTATTTTGCCAGCCCCCGTAAAACTTAGGATCAGTTGTACCATTAATTTGGTAATCACCAATATCAACTGCATTATTTCCATTGGCGTCGTAAAAGTCAAGTTGTCCTGTCGCTGAATTAACACCCAATGATTTGTAGTTATAAATAGTGTTCAGGGAATGTCCCACAACATAAAGGCTTTGATAACTAGAACTTTCTATTCCGGGAAATGATAGTAGTGTATTTTTTGGGATTGTAATGTTGAAACTGCTATTCCAGCTGAATTGTTTCTTTTGTACGGGCGTGGCCGTGATACTCAGTTCCCATCCTTTATTTTCTACCGTAGCTGGAAAATTGGCAATTACATTTGAGAAGCCCGTTAAATATGGTAAACGGTAATTAATCAATTGGTTGCTACTGCGGTTTTGATAGTAACCAGCAGAAAACAAGATTCTATCTTTCAAAAACCCTAAGTCGATTGCGCCCTCTAATTTTTTGTTACGTTCCCACGCGTAGTCAGCATTAAAAAGGTTGTTCGGTATTAGAGATGCATCACCAAAATAGGTATAACTTGGTGATTTCCATGTTTCCACAAATTGATAGTCTCCAATCTGATCGTTTCCGGTTACGCCATAACTGCCCCGTAACTTACCGAAACTGACAACAGATAAATTTTTCTCAAACCATTTTTCACTTGAAAAAATCCAGGCCGCACCAAATGCTCCAAAATTAGCAAACTGTTTACCTGGTCCAAAACGGCTGCTTCCATCCCTTCGTCCTGTGAGGTTCATAAGATATTTATCTGCGATGTTATAGTTCAAACGGCCAAATAAAGCCTGATAACGATATTTAGAGTTCATACTACTGGCGTCAATTGTTGTAGCGGCATCTAAACTCTCAAGTAATGCTTCACTGCTATAGCCGCTTGCCTCTACGGTTAGGCTATTATTAGTACGCGATAAAAAAGTAGTTCCCACCAGCGCGGTTAAGCTACCTATCCAAAGCTTCGATTTGTATTCCAACTGCGGCTCGATGTTCCAACTGCTAAATTGATTTTTTCCAAAAATAGCCGAGTGGCCTTGTATAGTGGTAGTATTTGGATTTTTTGCGTCAGCAGGAGATAGTTTTTGCTCGTTTGTAAACTGTTGGTTATAGCCCATTAATATTTTCGCGGTAAGCCCATCCCATAAACGATAATTTGCATTTAAGCTGCTGGATAAGTTATTCGTCCTTATCTGATACTTTTCCTTTAAATAAGCGTATGGATTTTCAATAGAAACACCATTATAAGCCCATTGCAGCTTACCATCTTCGTTAAAAAATGTGGGAGTGTTAGGGCTTAAATACGTATAAAAGGCAAGGTCTGCAGTAGCGGCACTATTTTCTACTGATGTAAAATTTCCAGAGAAATTAACACTGAAACGATTATCAATAGATTTGTGATTGATGTTGGCCAACATGCTGCCACGTTGGTTAGGCAAATTGCCAGGAAAAATATTAGTTTCACGGTAATATGTTCCGCTTAGCAAAAATTGTGTAGTCTCACTTCCTCCAGATAAGGATAGGTTAGCGTTGGTAGTATGCCCCGTACCTCCCAGAAATTCTTTTTGGTAATCTGTGTAACGAGTTTGATCATAAATTTTTAAATCCGGAGCATTAAGTGCAGTAGGAGTTGTTCCAGCGTTAGCAAAAGCCTCGTTTCGCATGGCAATGTACTGCTCAGTGTTCAGCAAGGGTAACAGTTTTCCAGCCTGAGTTATTCCTTGATTAAAATTTGCTGTTACCTGCGTTTTACCCGCTTTTCCTTTTTTGGTAGTAATCAAAATAACGCCATTAGCGCCTCGGCTTCCGTAAATGGCCGTTGCATCAGCATCTTTTAATATTTCCATGCTTTCAATATCTGCAGGATTAATAGCCGCAAATGGACTCACACCACTCTGCTGGTTAGCATTACTTATAGCGGAGCCTATCAATTGAATGTTTTCATTTCCTGCCGCAAATGGAATTCCATCTATCAGAATAAGTGGTTGAGAGCCTTGCGCAATAGAATTTCTGCCACGAATTTGTACCGTAAAAGAAGAGCCAGGTACACCTGATTGTTGAGTGACCACAAGTCCGGGCACTCTACCAATTAAAGTAGCAAGGGGATTTGACACAGGTTGCCTCTCAATATCTTTTGCCGTAATAGTACCTACCGAGCCAGTGTTGAGCCGTTTTGTTGTTGTTCCATAAGCAATAACCTGCACTTCATCCAGTTTGGAGGTGCTTTTTACCAATGTTATAGAAAGTATTTCGGAAGCTTTTACTTCCCTGCTTTCGTAGCCTATGTAGGCTACAAGCAACACCGCATCATCAGTTAAATTTCTAAAGGTGAAATCTCCTTCAGCATTGCTTACCGTAACCTGCTTGCCCCCCTTTACCTTAATTGTCGCACCAGATAGCGGCTGTCCATTCTCATCCAACACCTTACCCTTCACGTCAATTTCCTGAAACCTTTCCATCACCTTGTCGATGAAAGATTTTTCAACTTCTTTGATGAAAATCGCTTTTTCACTGATACTAAAATCCAGATGCCTTGGCTTTAATATCTGTCTTAACGCATCTTCAAGACCAACCTCTTTAAGGTCAAGTTTCAAATTCTGTACCCCGTTAACAATGTTTGATTTCGCAAGGACCGTATAGCCGGTCTGCTTTCTGATCTGCTTAATGACCTCCCGAAGGCTCAGATTGTTACCCTTAATGGTAATCTGCTGGGCTTTTGTAGCTGCGCTAACCTGTATCAAAAAGACGGTCATCAGCACTATAAATATTCTCATAACACGCAGCATTTGTTTAGATGCGCCAAACGGAATATTGCATCTAAATAGATGAATAAATTTCATAAATTTGTTTGTTTTGGTTGATTGCGCTCAGCTCTGATTCGTCGAAAAATTAAAGGCTGGACGCATTATTAAACATAAATTAATTCCCTAATAGGGAGGATTGATCAAAACATCCTACCAGGTTCCGACTCCAATCGGAATCTGGTTATTTATCTAGTGGCTCTGGAAGCTTTGATTTCCCTTGATTGCTGGTAGATTATTTCTTCACTAAGATCCTCCTTCCCTGAATTTCAAAATGTAATCCACCTGTTGATTTTAAAGCATCCAAAACCTTGGAGACCTTGTCGTAACGTGATACGCTACCAAAATAAAGTTCTTTTTGATTTACGCCGGCTACATATTCAACCTCCACATCATACCAGCGCTCCACTTTTCTCATGATGCTTTCCAGCGACTCGTCCTCAAAAACAAATAGGCCATTTTTCCAGGCTATCGCATCATCACCCGTAACCGGTAAAACAGTAATGCCTTTCCCCGTATTGATCGCCTGTTGGTCCGGCTTCAAAACAACGTCCCCACCGGCTGAAGAGGTTACCTTTACGCTGCCTTCAAGGAGCGTAGTTTTAACCACCGGCTCGTTGCCATAACTGTTGATATTGAAATGAGTACCCAGCACCTCTACCTCCTGACCGGCTGTTTTCACGATAAAAGGGTGAGCTCTGTCCTTTGCAATCTCAAAGTAGGCTTCGCCAGCCAATTCTACCCTTCGCTGCGACGCGGCCGTAAAAGAGGAAGGATATTTTAGCGAAGAGGCGGCGTTGAGCCATACCTTGCTTCGATCAGGCAGCACAACCACATAGGTTTCTCCATTCGCTGTAGACAGCGTATTGATTTTTGCGGCCTCCTGATTATCCTGGCCTATGATCTCATAGCTGATCTGGCCATCTGCTGTTTTGGAAATCATCACACCCGCTTCTTTCGCCAATTCCCCACTTTTGGCATCTGACAGTAATATTTTCCTGCCATTGGCCAAGGTCAGGGTCGCACCAATCTTCCCGGGCTCAACATCACCTTGATAGGCGAGAGCATCTGGATTGCTTTTTTTGTCCTGTTGATATAAAAACAGACCTCCACCAAAAATAACGATGGCCATTGCCGCTGCTACCGCAATTCTAGGCCACAACCTTATCATTCTAGAAGCTGTACGAGGTAAACCGGTAATGTGACCTACCTGTTCCTGTTGGGTCTGTTCTGACATGCCCTGCATTTCTTCTGCTTGCAGGCTGTCCCAATTGCGGTCAAAAACAGATCTGAATTGGGCTTCAAATTCAGGATCATTGATCAGCAAGGTAAACTCCTGCTGCTCGGAACTGTCTAAACTGCCGTTCAGGTATTTTGTGTATAGATAGGTAACTCTCTGGATGTCCATATTAATGCTTAGTTATTTAACAGGATATTCATGTTAATTTAACAACCGTTTAATCATACAAACACCGCTCGACCAAGGGGAGGGTGACAAGAGGTTGAAATAAATTAAAATAATTTCAATAGAATGATCAGGGCGGCGAGCTCGATGCTTGCCTTCATGGATGACCGCACAGATGACAGCGCACGTTTCATGTGAGTTTTGACCGTATTCACCGATATGCCAAGCCTATCGGCCACTTCTTCATATCTCAATCCGTCCTGCTGGCACAGGATATAGATTTCACGCTGTTGTGTTGGAAGTTTATCTATCGCCGCTTCAAGCTGTTTTTTGGCATCATTTAGCAGTATCGCTTCTTCGGTGACATTGTGGCTTTCACTGAACTGTCTAAAAGCCTCCTCACTGAGCCTTTTTTCTAATGCCATTCTACGAAAAGCATTTAAGGAAAGTGTTCTTGCCGTGGTTCTTAACCAGGCCTCCAAATGACCAAGGTCATTAAACTGCTGGTCATAACGCCAAAGTTTCAAAAAGACTTCCTGGGTAATTTCCTCGGCCAGTACTTTTGAGCGAAGCAATTTTAGGATTACGGTATAGACTTTCCTGTTAAACCGTTCGTAAGCCTCTTTGAAGGCGACAGTATCTCCTTTGGCTAAACTGCCAAGGAAATTGATATCGTCGAAAAGAGGCCTTACCATCATACTGCTATTGTTACTCTAGCTTTAAATTTACAAAATAAGGCCAATAATAGCTAAATTTTTGATAGATGTTAATATATCGTTAGCCAGTTTCCATAAATGGCATAAAAATTCAACTTTTTTATAAATCTACATGGATGCCGTCCGATCCTGATCAACATTTCTATCAGAGCGTTCCTTTTTTACCTGTTTCTTTGCTGAACTTCTCGGCAAACTTGGTTTTATTTCTCTTTTCTTAGTCCTTTGGTTCTTATCAGTGCGTTTCTTTTTGGCTTCCTCCATTTCTTCCAGCTTTTTTAGTTTATCCGCTATGATATTTGCCACTTCCTTTTTGATCTGGTTGTAATTCTCCTCCATATCCTCCTGCGTTACTTTTCTGATCTCCGGCAGGGGCACATAGCTTGCTTCTTCCCTTGCTATTTCCTGGTGATCGTTCTTGATCTCCCCATGAAACATTTTCAAACTGATCCTTTCACCAGGACTATCAGCCACAATACCCACAAATTCTCCCGAGGAAAGGGTAGCGATCTTGGATGCGGGAATAGCGGACTCCATCTGCGTCGATCTGGAAACAGAGGTATCATTGCTGTTGATACTCACGCTTTCCCTGTCCTGCATGATCTTTCCAAACGTTTCCGATAATTTTTTGGCGCTGTTGCCCGTCACCTGGCCACTGATGATATTGCCCGATATGCCAGCGATAATCTCGGCGAACTCCCCGCCGTATTCCTTTTTAACCTGCTCAATCGACTGGATGCCCATCGTGCAGGAAACCAGATTACTTCTGCCCGTAGAGATCGTAGATACAATACCTGTTGCCACCAGTGTTGGAAACTCATCAAATATTAGACTTGATTTCAGCCTATCTTTTTGATTGACCAGCTTTAATAGCCTGCTGACATATAAGGATAAGACTGCGCCATAGGTTTCAATCTTCTGCGGGTTATTGCCCATGCAGACAATCTTCGGTGCCAGCGGATCATTGATATCCAATGTAAAATCATTGCCCGAAAGCACGTAATAGAGCTGCGGTGAGGATAATCTGGCAAGTCCGATCTTGGCGCTGGCGATCTGCCCCTCCAGTTGTGCCTTGGCACCCTGTTGCCAGGCAGAAATAAACGGATTGATCAAAACCCGTATTTCCGGCTCGGTCTCCAGTATGGCAAACAGATGATCGTATTCGGTCATCATCAGCTCGATCACATGGGGCAGCGTACAATATCTGCCCTTTTCGTATTTGCGCAGATACCAGATCACCGCCGTTAAAAAGTTGATCGGACTTTCCACAAAAAAATCACCGCTCTTTTTCAGCCATTCTTTGTTCAGTCCCAACATAATGGTTCGGCTTGCCTCGGTGGCATCGGTGATATCGGTCATGTCCTGCGGATCAAGCGGGTTACAGCGGTGCTTGGGATTTTCCAGATCGATGACGAAGAACTTTGGCTTCACCTTATAGTTATCATGGTATTTCAGTAGCTTGTTATAGGCCATCCTGGTCAGATCGTCAAACTTGAAATCGTACAAAAACATGGAAAAGCCCTTTTTTAGGTGCTGGTCAATGATATGACGGATGACAAAATAGGTTTTCCCCGCTCCGGCAGAACCCGAGACCAAAATACTTCGGTAGGGATTAACCACATTGATAAAGCCATTACGGATTTTTCCCTTTAGTTTGTATCGGGTTGGCAGGTTGATGGAATGCTCATTTTCCAACAATCTTTCTTCCTGGGGAAAGGTTTCATTATCTGAGTTGAACACATCCTTGGTCAAATTTAGCTTCAGTAGCCTTGATAGCCTAGTACCGCCATTCAGTATCAACAGGTAGCCCGTTATGGTCAGCGAGATATACAGGCCAGCCACCATACTATAGCCGCCATGCAGGTGAAGCGCAAGGAAGGATAAACTGTAGAAAGATAGCCCACTGATCAGGTAGGCAGCTATGTTTTTCTTGTCCGCTTTCTCGTCTTTTTTGCCCTTGGCACCAAGGAGTGCAACAACCAGAAACAGTAGGGCTGCAAATTTGGGTTTGAGCAGTCCGGTAAACCAGCTGATCTTTGAAAGGTTAACCATTATGCGGTCGGTAATATCAGCGGTAAATCCCCAGTACCTGAATGCCCCATAGCAGGTCAGATAGAAATGGATGGCTAAAATAAAAATACTGATCAGTCGGCTAAAATCAATGATCTTGCGTAATCCCTGCGAATCTTCTCCTGTATTCATATATGTAGTTTTTTTAGTGTACTTAATTGATTTTTTATAAAGTAAGCTGCTGATCTTGTTCGATCGCTTGTCCTTTACGGCGCTTTTTCCTTCTTTTAGGAATGGCTATACCGCTTTCGGCCTTTGACCTTGATAAAGCGATTTCCAGAAATCTGGTGGGTTCAGGTGCTTGCAGATAGGTTTTAGGCAGATCTTCTCGGCCTCGTTTGGTGGTTGTGATTTCTTTTGATCTTGCCGGTTGTGGTCGTTGCACGTTTAATCTGGCGAGCTCAAACCTTTCCGACAGGGCTTTTGCACTGTAGGCTTTGCCCAGGTCACTACCGTTAAAAATGGTCTTGTTCCGGTGATCAATAAAAGTTATGCCATATAGCTGTCCCTGATCGCTGTTGCGAAACACGGCGCTGATATTCAATTTGCCAAGTTCCTTTACCAACAGTTCCCTGCTGATGTGCGGGTACTTGAAAAACAGCTGATCTAATGTGGCCTTTAATCCTGCTTTAAGGGGTTTTCGTTTTTCCCTGTTCTTTTCGTATTTCTTTTCCAGCTCATCCATTGTGGGCTTGCAGTATATCTGACTTGCTTTTACCGGGATGCCAATGGATTTACCGTTGCCATCAATAATGGAATAGAGGAGGCCTTTTTTCTCAAACATTTTCGATTGCTCGGCACCACGGTCTGCCCTGATATTGAAATGTTCCAGTATGGCCTTATACTGCTCAAAAGAGGTATAGGTGTATTGTCGCATGACACCGCTAACCGTATTACTGATCGCTCGCTTGGTCGGCTTTTCACCATAAATGACGGGCTTGATTCCCTGTCCCTGTTTCATTTCCCTCCCTTCAGCGCGTAACAGACCATATTTCTGCTCTATGTCCTTTCGTGCCGGTTCGGATAATCTGTAACCGATACCGTGGATGTCGATCCGTTCACCGCTGCGCTGGATGTTGGTGGAGGCAATGTGGATATGCGGATGGTTTGCGTCGTAGTGCCTGTACACCAAAAAGGGCTGGTCACCAAAGCCGATTCGCTCCATATACTCGGAAGCGATCTGTTGCAATTTGCGGTTATCCAGTTTGTCGGAAACATCGAAGTTCAGGGAAATGTGCAGGGCATTGGTTTTTACAGCTGCATTTAACATCGTGAGGTGCTGAAACCTGCCCAGTTTTTGAACAAGGCTCATTTTTTCAATATTGCCCGCAAAGCCACTGGCCAGGATCAGCGTAGCTTCGCCCATCTGCACCTTATCCTCATTATAATGCAGGATACCCCTAATGCTTTTACCGCTTTCTATCTTGGCAACCATTTTTCTGCAAGTTTGGAAACAATGTTTAGCAGTTCTTCAACCCTGCGATCTACATCTTTATAGAGTGTAGCCGTCCTGTTGGCATAAAAAGCTCGTTCTGTAGGATTTTCACTGATATGGAAATGGTGGGTCTGCTGGTTGATGTTGATGCCAATCGCTTTCAGTTCTTTTCTGATCATTGCCAGCTCCTCCATAGGCCCGTTCAAGGATGCATCTTTATGGAATAAAACAATCCGCTCGCCCGACAGGATCTTTCTCGCCATTTCACAGATGCTCCGGCAATCGGTCTGTTTTTGCAGGGTTGTCAGCCGCTCGTATACGGCATCGTTCACCCGAACCCTGATCAGGTTTTTAAGTTGTTCCTTTTCTGTTTTCTTAGGTCTGGGCATAGGCGCTTATCTAAAGTTTCAAGGCATCACGAGTTCCGAGTGATTGCCCCAGCCTTAAGGATGGCAAGATGTTTTTGTCTACAAAAATCCATCTTGCTGCGAACCCACGTTTGCCAGAAAGCTACCCTCGAAGCTGCTGTTGAACCTCGGTTAAATGGTGAACTGAAAGATTATTGATCGGTTAATGTGGCGCAGAAATTTGCTGCCCATTTTTCAAGTTTCGGAGTTCCTCCAGTGGTATGGATGCCCGTAATAGTTGTCGGATTTTCTGTCTCGGTTCGGTTTTGACTTTCTTAAATTTCATGTAAGGGTTGCCTTTGTATTTGCCGCCTTTTACATTGGGCGTTTTGATTTTACGGGTATTGGCCGTGCGCTGTTCCAGTGCGTCGAATTGTTGTTCTTTCATGGCTTAAATTTTTGTTGGGTCAAAAATGGAAAGCCTGAATGGGAGCAGTACTCTAGTAGGGAGAAATAGGTTTTAAATGGAACATCTCCTATCTTTGAGTAATAATTATTTACACGATGGCCGTTTATGTTTTTCTGGACACAAATAACTGGATTTATCTAGCTAACGGCTTTGATATATATTCAAAAAAACATGGAAATCTTCATTTGAAAATTTTTGAGACAATCGAAGAAAAATCAAATGATGGAACTTATATTTTTTTGGTGAATGAAATAGTTCTTAATGAATTTGAACGAAATAAATGCCAAACCGAGAATCAGATTATAGATATCCAAAAAAAAACTGAACATCACGTAAACAATCTCCAGCCGATCAAAGAACTCCTAGATGGTGACGATCTGATAAAATTAAATGAGATTGAAAAAAAGATTACAGCGGAGGCAAATAAAAAGATAGATCAGCAAAAAGAACACATTGCCAAGGTTGAGCACTTTATAAATAATCGCACGGTTAATATCCCAGTAACAGATCAGCATCGGATAGAGGCATCGAAAATGGCGCTTGACAAAAAGGCACCATTCACAGGCGAGAAAAAAAACAGCATGGCTGATGCATTATTGATGCTCGGCTTTGTTGACTACATGAAAACTGTCGGGATTACAAAGGTCGATTTTAGTCAGTGGGGTGACAAAGAAGTTTTCGAAATCGAAAATTTTCCTTTGTCATACTTTGTTTCGAGCAATTCCGGGGACTTTTCTGATCCAAAAAACCGGGAAGCCTTGCATCCAGATCTGATTCCATTGATGGAGCAAAGCAAATCCAAATTTTATTATGTTTTACATAAACTATTAAAAGATGTAGAACAGGAATTATTGACTCTAGAGGAAGAAGCAGCTATAGAAAATGCAGAAGATTGGTTGAATTGTGAAATCTGTGATCATGATTTTTCCCGTGTTGATTTTTATAATCCGATCTCCCTATTTGATCCACATTTGATTAAGGGCGGAAGCAGAGATAAAAATCAACTCGGCCTTTTTGAAGAAATAAAAGCCCCTATGGTAAAGCCATACGTCGAGGTCACTATCGGAGAATGCAATATGTGTAACGCATCGCATATAATATGTCCAAATTGCCAGGATTTAGTTGCTATTGGATCAGCGAACACCAAAACAAGCTGCTCTGGTTGTCACTACAAATATATTCTTCATGAGAAAAGGGATCGTAAAGGATTCCTCGAAAAATTAGAATACGAGATATTAATGAGTCAAAACTGTGCTGTTTGCGGTGATGAAGTGGATGAAGCCAGTTCTAGCAACCTGTGCGAAACTTGCCAAGAATATGAGGAAGATGCAGTAAACAACTAGGTAAACTTATTTTAAATTGTTACTCTCTTGAAATCGAAATCAAGCTCAATACCGAAATCAGTAGATAGGCTTTTATAAATCAGATGCGCATACTCAAAAAGATAGTGGGTAATCGCGTGTGCCTGATAGGGAGTTAATTCAATCGTTTTTGTTGTCCCGTTTTCTAAAATGGTAAAGTGCTGGATAAATAATGCTTTTCTGTGTGCTTCTTTTATGTAGTCCTCAAACTCTTGATTTACGACTAATCTTGAGTGAACCACCAAATTTCGTATTCTGGCAATCAGGTCAAACCAGTGGCTCATATTTTTATTCCAGATGTTATTTGACTCATACTGTTTGAAGAACGGAGAGATTTTTCTCAAAGCTTTAATGAAACCCTTATTACCTGATCCTTGAATGTATGATATGTCATTTCTTACATCCTGAAATGTGGTATAGCTATTCGGTAGTTTCAAAAGCTGACCGAGATTTGGATTTTGAAAAATAACCTCTGATAACATGTTTTTCAAGAAAGACTCAAAAACTTCGAATATCTGAGTAATTGTAAGGCAAGCCGTGTAGCTTAACAATCGGGTTACTTCGGAAGGTAGATTATCGGTGGTTAGCGCATATCCAACCTTGGTGTCATAAAGATTATTTCCACCTTCCAACTGTGATAAATCCCTATAGGTGGTGATCATCCCAATCAGTTCATAATTTGGAAACGGAAAATTCTCCTGCAATTGCTGACCTCTGGAAGAAACAAAGCTGTCCAGAACAAGCAAGTTTGCATCTAGGCTTGTGCATTCTACAAACAGGGATTCTACATGCTGCTTTAGATAATTCATCGTTAAATATACTAAACACTTGTAAAAATAGCAGTTTAAGGTTTTCTTATACTTTCTATTAACATCTTTAGTTCATCGACTGAATAGTATTTTCCGGATTCATTTTTACGATGAAGCATCCGATGGCAATTGGAACATACCATGGCTATATCTGATGTAAAGTTACGCCTTTCGCCATTTTTAGCAATTGGAAACCTATGATGGCCTTCCATAAATAGATTTCCATGATGTCCAAATTGTTCTGTAAATTCAAAATTGCAGGCTTCACAAATAAGACGATTTCCGTTTTTCATCAAAGCCAGTCGCTTAGCTTCCTTAATCAGGTACGGGTTTCTCTCCCTATCTTTGTGCATCTTTAACTGAAAGAATTCCTTACCCTCCAGCGCACTAAATTCGGGATCGTTACTATAGCCGGAATCTGTCCTGTAATTTATCAGGAAAGAATCGATGTCTTTTACAAAATGGCCCTCAAACAAATTCCAAATATCCCGCTGAATGTCAGACAGGCTAGAATTCCGGTTTAAGGTTCCCAACTCATTGATCTTTCCCGAGTTCGGGACTTTAAAACTCAAATGCTGTGCATGTGTATGAATTCCTGTGATGCCATTTTCAATGGAAGCCTTCGGAGAATGGGCTAACAAAGCAACTTCACGGAACCATTTGACAAACTCATTCTTGTTTTCGTTCGGTGTCGGAGGGTTATAATCCACGGGTGTAACCAAATGGGTCAGATAGGTTTCTTTCGGTACATCCCGAAGCAGTTCTGGCTTTTGAAATAGCATTATGATTTCTCCAGGCTGAACCTTTAGCGCACCTGGATATTGCGACTGACTAAATCCCAAAGGGAACGTAGAGCCAACTTCATCATCATAATATGCCCAATCCCGACCTCCGTCACGTTTTATATTCTTTACCCATTTAATATCTTCTTGATTTAAAATTTGCATAAATTTTATTTTCACTAATATACTGTCTTCCTGATATTTTCAGACTCAAGAAAACTAAATTCAAATACATATCTTGTAATCCTTATTAATCTCGAATGGGTAGTGCAACGCTTAAAATAACAAACTATAAAAATACCTATGCCTATGTTAATGGTGACATCACAACAAACATCACCAAGATTGATATTGCCAGAGGGATTTTGTCTATCGGAAAAACACACTGGAACCAATATCTAATAAATCCTAGAAGAAATTTATTGGATTTTCTGCATTATTGGACTGGCCTAGAACCATTTTTAGAAGAGTCGCCCCTGCTAAGATTTAATAGCAGCTTTGCCGCACTTGACACCTCAGATAAAAGCCCGAAATCCTATAATATAGGAATGGGCGTAGCTAGGATCGCAGCCGAACGAATTTTAAAGATTCCTTACCTCCAACACGTAGACACTTTATTGGCTAAAGGTCAGTTAACCGTAACCGCCGGAACAAATGAAAGGGGAGATATGGTAGGCTTGGATAGAAATAACAATTGGCATGTCATTGAAGCTAAGGGGAGATCCCGATCACCCACGACGGCCGACAAGAAAAAGGCAAAGGATCAAGCTGAAAAAATCACCGCTGTAAATGGAATCGCGCCACTGACAAAAAACTATTGTATAACCCATATCGACCAAATCAGCTGTGACATCTATTTAAACGATCCCGATGACAAACCACAGCAAGCAATGGAAATAGAGGTTGACGAAAACAACTTTATAAAACACTATTATGATAAAATCTTTGGCGATTTATACACGTCCAAGGAAGATATGACGATCACATTTCTTGATCAGGGTATTGACTTCTCCCTATTTAGAATTGATGAAGAAAACAAAAACTTTTATATTGGATTGGAAAGTGGAATTTTGGGCCAATTAAAACAATACAATAGCAATAATTCAAAAGAAGTATTTTTTCTGGAAACTAGGCAGTTCAATTTTTCTGATCTGAATATAAATAACCTAAGTATAGGAATTGATGGAATATTAGTCTTTCACGACACCTCGAATTTACTGGATAACAACAACAGGCCTACACTCCTGCTAGACCAGAAAATCAAAATAGCCCGATAAAATACGCTTGATTGAGCCAATGATCATGAAGAAAATGATCTTCTCGCTAAAAACTTCCACGCTCGACTGGCTACATTGACCATCTATAAGGTCACTGAGTGAATATCGAGACCGGTTAGGTTTTCATCACTTTGATTTCACCATCACAACATCAAATTTAAGGTCTATAACTAATCCCCAATCTTCAAAGAGGTTTATAATTATATCCCATAGTTGTGATATAATATATTCTATTCATATCTTTGTCCATCTTAAAGATCTGATACTATCACATGAACAAAAAAAATAAGGGCAAAATTAACGTTCTTGCTATACTAATATTCTATATTATCGCCCTAGCGCTGCGCTATCTCACCAACAAAACGGATCTTTTGGAAGGGATATCAAGCAACTTTCTGAAAGTTATTTTGCAAGGTATTCCTCCCACAATCGGCGCAATGGCAGCATTCTACGTCTTTAAGATCAAGCCCACGCTTAAACTTAAAGGGAACTATAGCAAAATAAGCACTCCTATTCTTTTGTACTGGGCACTACCGGTCGTGTTGATTTCATCTGCAGAATACTTGATCAAGGGAACCATAACGCCAGTTACTATCCTCTCCATTTTGATGTATGGACTATTGGAGGAAATTGGGTGGCGTGGCTTTTTGCAGCGCGAACTAAAACCCTTGCCGGAGGTTCTGAATATCCTTATTGTTGCAACGCTATGGTTTATCTGGCATCTGAACTTTGAGCTCACCAGTGCAAACCTGTTGTTCTTTGCAATTTTGATATTAGGGAGTTGGGGAATTGGAAAGGTTGCCGAAAGCACCCATTCGTTACTTGCGGTGTCTGCCTTTCATTCACTTAACAACCTGTTTCCAGTTCTAAATTTTACCAAGGCAATCTTGTTAATGACCTTATTATCGATCTGGATCATTTCGCTAATCATCAGAAAAAAAAGACCCGCCTTTCACCAAAGACAGCTCCTGTCTGATTCACCGCAGTAAGATGAAGCAAATTATCATCCTTTTTCTATTCTTGTTCTTGACCAAGTTCATATTTGGCCAGAACCAAACGCAATTTAAGGTTGCGTATTCTGAGCTGTATGCAGTTTATGATTTCCTTGAAAAGATTTCTGATAACTATCCTGGCAATGCCTTTAAAACTGAGTTTTTAGCATCCAAATACAACATCGAAAAATACAAAAATCTGAGCAGGCAACTTGACACCCTAAAATTAGATTATGCATATCATTTTGAGCAGTACTCCCCAACGCTGAAAACCGCTTTGGCATCCAGGTCACTGATTGAAAAAAACCTGATTGACAGCAGAACAGTGAAAGATTTTAAGGCGAAATGCTTCGGCATTATTCCAAACGACGAGTTCACCACACTCTCGGATATTATCAAATCTTTCATCCCGGTGTATAACGAACTTGTATACCTGCCCAATAAAGAAACTTTTGAGAATCAACTGTCCATCATCAATAGCCAACTACTGAGCAAAGACGCTTCCAAAATCTTTAGCGATGTAATGAAGTTTTATGGCACTGATTGGGACAGCGAAATCCCTTTTGAAGTTATTGCCTACCCAGTCATAGGTAAAAGCGGTATAGGTGCAAGGGCATTCCTGAATGTTGCCGTCATCCGTTTTCCTCTGAACTTCAGAAGTTATGATGTGCTATTCAGTGTAATGCTGCACGAAATATTCCACATCGGTTACGATAGCCAGCCAATTTCACTTAAGGAAAACTTAAAGGCCTGGTTCAAAGATACCCAATCAAGCAATAGCCAATATGCATTCCTGCTACTGAACGAAGTTCTTGCTACTGCACTTGGAAATGGCTACGCCTATGAAAAATTAAAAAACCAATTGGATCAGGAAGATTGGTACTACACAAAATATGTCAACTTACTGGCAAAGGAAATATATCCCGTAATCACCAGCTATTTGGGAAATGGGAAAACCATCGACGAAGAATTTGTGAAGACCTACTTAGAAATCTACGACAGTAAGTTTTCAGGATGGAGCAAAGAACTCGATAACATACTGACCTATCGGGCAATCCTTAGCGATGACATTGATGATACCCGATATTTCAGGAGGAACTATCCCTACACCATTCATAAGACCATATCGGCAGTGACATTAAACGGCATCGAAGAATTGAAAAAACAGCCGATCACTAAAGTTATCATCATCTCCGATCGCCACCGGGAAAAATTACGCCTTATCAAAAATAACTTTATCGAACTCAGGGATGTTCCGTTCAAATCCGACCAAGAGTTCATTAAGGTAATCGAGCTAAAGGATAGAACTAAAATGATCATCATCAATAAGCATACCTCAAGTGTAGAAACGCTGATGAGCAAGGAATTTGGTAAGCAACGGATAATCCATTGACGCAGAACTGCTCTTGAAAAAATAAATCCCTTAAAAAATAAAGTTTAATCTAGCTATCAACCATCAAATGTTGCAGCTGGCAGCCATACTGTTAATTTGGGTAATCTGGCCTATAGTCATGAAAAGAAAACCGACTATGCACCCCAAACCAGCCTGGAAGCATTGCAAACCAATCCTGGAATCTTATACTATATCGGAATCAAAGCCATAGAATTCGACCTTTTAAGAATTATTGGAAATTAGGTAGCGAGGTGTTAACCCGCTACCGTTTGAGAGAAACCTAACTGTGATTATTAATCCAAACCTTCATTCTGGCATTTGCATACCACAGAGAATCTTGTAACCCAAAGTTATGTGACATGGCATATTGGTATGCCTCAGACCATGCCGCTAATGCATTAGTAGGTTCAGGCGCAGACATGGCCCTGTTTGCTGTACTCTGAGCTCCGGAAGTACTTGGAGCTTTCGGAGTAGTTTGTGCTTTTGAGGAAGTTGGCAAAAAAGCTAGTGCTGAAAAAGCAAAAATTGCTGATAAGATGACTTTTTTCATGATTTGTGATTTGAATTTATGTTTAACATTTAGTATTTGCATTGATAAATAATACGGCTAATCAATACCTGTAATTGCAATCCAGTGAATCTGCGGTCTAACGCGATGAAAAGCCATAGCACAAGTATAAATAATTTATATCACATACATGTGATATAAATTATTTTTTATTAATTTTGACAGACGGCCAGTGCAACGTTGATATCTTCCATAATCATAACATCAGGAGATTTTAGTCATAGTTCTGATCCCGGCGAAAGCCGAAAAAGAGTTTTCATCATCAGAGGCATGGGTCCTACCGCTGAGTTTTAACCATAATGGGATTTACTCAGTGAAAAATCGGATAGCAAACAACATATGGACGGCAAAACGATTGGAGCTAAAACCTGGATCAAAACTGAGATATCACCAAAGTTTTTAATCGCATAGAAAATAAATGGAAACAGTAATTATTAAACCACTCAGCGAAAGCTTAAAGAGATATGTGCAGTATTTTCTATTCTTAAGGAAGTCAGATAGCAGCCAGGTCAACTACACCACTTTCCCCAACAGCAATCTATGTCTGGCGATCTACAAAGAGAACTCGGTTAATTACACCAGCAGTACTTCCATCAACCAGTGCATCATTGAATCGGGAAGCATGAGTTTTACCAGCCGTATTTACGGCTACCACGCTATGCCATTTAACGTCAGCATAGATACCCGTATTGATCAAATCTGCATCATTTTCCATCCTGCCGCCATACGTGCCTTTACATATGAACCGTTCAGTGAATTTCAGGGGAGCAACACTGCTTTTGAACAGATTTTTGGTACTTCAACGCTGCATTCACTCGAAATTATATTTGAACAAAACAGCCCACAGTCGAGGGCTAGAGCACTCGAAAAGATATTGCTCAACAAACTTCACGGCGATGTTCCCATCAAACTGAGGGAAGCCCTGAATTATATCAACCTTGATAACACCGCCGATAGCGGCATCAGCATAGAAATACTTTGTAAAAAGCTGGAGATAAGCGATACTACGCTATTTCGCCTATTCAAAAACCATATCGGACAGAACGCACAAAAATTCATCAAAACCGTCCGATTCAGGAAAGTACTGACAGACATACTGAAACAAGACAAGCCGCTCACCGAACTCGGATACCGCAATCATTACTTTGACCAGGCCCATTTTATCCGGGACTTCAAAGCTTTCACCGGTCATTCCCCAAAAGGCCTGGTCAACCAGGCATCTGTCCAGCAGAACGATCTTGCATGGATATACAAAGAAATCGTTGGTGAATGATTTATACAATTATATAAAGACAAAGCCACATTCCTTTGCATAAAAAAAGAAATGTCCACCATGCGCTATTTATTTATCTTTTCAATTCTCGTTTTATTTTCCTCATGCGCAATGCGCAGCAAACTACCCATTACTGAAACACATTTCAGAGCACTCAAATCTGTTCCCCAGCTCAGCTACAAGCAAATGTTAACTGACCACGACACGCTGGTATCCTACATCAAACAGGTAAGTCCGATCATCTATTATAATCAACAAGTCCGCCACATCAGTTTCGACAACTATGCAAGGGCGCTCCGAAAAAAAATAATGCCCAATACTTCGATGTCGGAATATTTGCTTATTGTAGACATGACTTTAAAAACGGCCCAGGACGGGCATTCCATCCGGCTAAGCGACTCGGATCTGGATAACATGAAGAATAACTGGATCCCCAACGGCGTAGTCAAAGATATTGACAGCACCTCTATTGCTTACGGATATCAATATGAAAAATTCTCTGACGACAACTTTTTTGCTAAGCTGAACCTAAATCTCGTATATACTGCCGGAGAATATTATAACCTGATGCCTTTCTCCTATAAAGGAGAAAAATTTCCTTCAGCAATGATGCTATTAAGCTGCAATGGAGAGCAGATACATAAATTTGTAGCAAAGCAGGTTGCTTGTATCTCACCGTTGAGATGGGACAGGATAAACAAAAAAGTGTACGCTGAGCGTTTTTACAGCCCAATCCAGCTTTATCAAAAAGGCAAACTAAACCTGGTGTTTATTGATCAGCAAAAACGAAAATACCGGCTTAGCATTGGAACACGAGATACTATATCTACTGATCAGAAAATGGTGAACCCCGTAGGTTACAATACCGAAAGTTCGCCGCTGGTTACTCATTATTTCGAAGGAGAGGGCATTTTTTATGCTAAAATGCCATTGATGATGGAAGAATACGGGGATTCACTGGCCAAGAAACTGGCACCAATTTTCGCAAAAAATCTAGTTAGGGCAATTGTTCTCGATGTGAGGGGAAATGGTGGAGGAAGCGATAACACCTATGCCAATTTCCTGAAGAAAATTGTGAGCGATACCCTGAAACAGGATGTAGTAGTGGGTAGAAATTTCAGCCCATATAATCAAAAACAGTTTAACATCAATGCCGACTCGGTAGACAAAAACGACAGCTATTCTTTTGATGTAAATGTCGCCACTCTGAAAGCCCCTAAAATGTATTACATCTCCATTCCCAATTATAAGTTTGTTATCCCCGACAGCAACAACTACGGCTTCAAGGGTAAGGTCTACATCCTTCAAGACCGGTACATTTACTCTTCCACCTCCAACCTGTCTAACCTGGCCAGCAAGAATGACCAGCTAGTAAGCATAGGAGAAACCCCAAACCTTTTGGGCGGACTTCAGACCAACCCATCCATACTCCAGCTGCCCTACAGCAAGATCATTTTCCGGATCGAGCCACAGATCGATTTTACAGGAGCAAAAACACCTGCCGATGCCTTTCAGAATAATGTAGAATATCCGGTAAACTATACCATCGACGAACTCTATAGAAGGGTAATCTCAGAAAAGGATATTTTTGGAGCAGACTATCTTTACCAGTATGATCCCATGTTCAAAAAAGTGCTTGAACTAGAACGCCTCAGGGTTAAGGGGCATTAAAGCCAAGTAAACTATGAAACACGTGATTAACTTTTTTTCTCTGCTAAGTTAATTATAGTAATTCAAGGTTAGTCACGTAAATTTTTTCTGGTTTTTAGTGTTATAATAGACCGATTAAGCGTAAGCAAGATCGATAAACTGTCTGAGCGCTTTCTTGATTTCCTCCTGACCAGAAGGTTGCTGAAGGTCTATCCCGCAAAAAGGATTCTCCTGCATCTTGCTATGCAGGGTAAGGTAATATACTCCACCCATCAATATCGCATACATCGCCCTAAAGTTTTTATCGCTATGGTCAAAGGTGCCATCAAAAACCTCACGCAACAGCTGATCACCAATATTCTCACGTCTCAAGTCTAGTTCCTTTAAAACAGGTAGTTTTTCGCTCAGCCCCCAGGTGATGATCCGGCGCATCTCCTCACTACCGATCAAGCTATCGAACTGGTTTTCCAGCACACGGTATGCCAGTTCTTTTCCAGTATCTGCTTTACTGGATTCAACAATGTCACTGATTTCTTCAGGCTGGATGTTCCAATAGTCATTGCTATTGAGGTACTCCTTCACCAATCCTTCCAGTCCACCGAAATAGTCGTAGATCAGCCGCCTGTCCACCTTTGCCTCCTCTGCGACCCTACTGATGCTGAGCCCGGAAAAACCGTCCTTTTTCAGGATTCCTCCAAGCGCAGTAATCAGGTTTTCCTTGGTGCGTTCCTTGTTCCTAACAGGGCCATCCGTAACTTTTCTTGCCATTTGAATCAACTTTGCTGCAATTTGCGATTTTTTTGTGCTTTCATCAAAGGTTTTATCCGAGAAACATATAGCCAACCTCTACTCGCTATAAAGATTTGGCTCCTTAAGAGTGTAGCATGAAGGAATTCATAAAACCTATTCAAAAATAAATATATCACATATTTGTGATATAAAAACTATTTATTACTTTCGTTCTTAGCAAACACCAAGGTGGGCTAATAAAGAAAGACTGAAAAATTCAATTACAAAACCAATTACTAGATAATGATAGCCAATAAGCCAACCACCTCAAAAGATCTTAAAACAATGACCAAACAAAGGGATTTTTTCAAAGGCGTACTGATCGCAATCTGTATACTTTGGCCATGTATACTTGCAGCCGCCATTTATTTTTATTACAAAAAAGGTAACGTAGCATTATTTATCCCCACATTTACGATTATTTTAGGCTTTCTTCCGGTCTTTTTACGGTTCAAAGCACTAGAAGCCGAGATAAAATCAAAAAAGCTTAGCTAACCGAAGATCAGTAACAGATAGACATCCCCCAGCCAATGAAAAACAATCTCCATATTACTGCCCTCATTTTACTTTTGACATTGGTTTCGTGTTCCGATAAAATCAGTTACAGTCAGAAAAAAATATATCAGAACAAATTTGAAGATGCAGTTCCCGTGCTCAATATCGCCACTTTCCATATGGGCGAAACCGCTGATGCCAATTCTACCGCATTTGACGAAAAGGACTCAAAAAACCAAAAAGACATCAGGGAATTGGCAAAAAAACTAGCGGAGTTCAAGCCCACAATCATCATCATCGAAGACCGACCGAAAAATGATTCGACCAGGAAGGTAGCTTATCTGGATTACCTTCAGCATCCGAACAAGAAATTTAAGGATCCCGACGAGAGAGAACTGCTCGCCTATGAAGTTGGAAGGTTAAGTGGTGCAGAAAAAATATATGGGATCGATTTTAAGGAAGGCTATGATTACCAGATTGGTGGTAAGGTAAAGCACACAGTGGACAAAAGCACCAATAACAGGTACTGGAAACTTATCGATGAGAATGAAAAGAAAAATCCCGAAGAGGGCGTTCCATTTTATGATCTTTTCAAACTCAACAACCATCCCCAATACCTGGAAAGCCTGATCAATATCAATGCGGATATGCTGACCTACATCTCAAGCAAGGGAAAATCAGAGGGTGCCGACGAAGCCGGAAAATTCTATCATAGGAACCTGGTCATGTTCTCCAACTTAAACCAGATACCCTTAGACAAAAACGACAGGATATTTATCCTGATGGGTGGAACGCATACTGCGTTCTTCAACGATTTTCTGAGAAGAAGTCCTAAATATAAATTGGAAGATCCATTTCATTATCTAAAATAACCGAATACTGATGTTTTCTGGCTGAATTGTTGCATTTGATGGTGGATAGAATCTCTAATAATATCATCTAACTGAGATCAGACTGGATAAACCTATTGACCCCATACAGCCGGAAAATAAATTTCACCTAAAGAACTAATTATCTTGCGATTATAGTTTTGGAGAAACGGGATCAACTAGATTGGTTTTTCCAAATATCTCAAAAGAAGTATTTTTTCTGGAAACTAGGCAGTTCAATTTTTCTGATCTGAATATAAATAACCTAAGTATAGGAAGTGATGGAATATTAGTCTTTCACGACACCTCGAATTTATTGGATAACAACAACAGACCTACACTCCTGCTAGACCAGAAAATCAAAATTGGCCGATAAAACACGCCTAATAGTCAAATGTGGATTTACCCGTGAAATATATTTTTTATCCCTAGTAGACATCTGGCAGTTCTACCATTCCATAGGTTTGTACTTTACGCAAGGCCAATGAAAGGAATTAGAAAAGACACGGAGGAACTAACCCCTCAAACCATGCTCAGCATGTTAAAAAAAGAGGGTGTGGAAGTACTCCCCGACGAAGCGAAACTGGTACTGGAGTTTTTTACGTTATTAGCCGATGTGCTGGTGGAGGAATTTACTCCATGAGGATAGCAGATTTATACATCAGGGTAAGTACCGACGAACAGGCCGACAAAGGTTACTCTCAGCGCAACCAGGAAGAGGTGCTAAGAAAATACTGCACCCATAATTATATAGAAATCCGCGAAGTGCTCTATGAAGACCATTCTGCCAAGACCTTCAACCGTCCGACTTGGAAACGTTGGCTATTCACCCTAAAGCGTCAAAAAAACAATTATGAAGGACTGGTACTTTTTACAAAATGGGATCGTTTCAGCAGAAATGCGGGCGATGCCTATCAGATGATCAGCCAGCTGAGAAGCTATGGCGTGGAACCACAGGCCATAGAACAGCCCTTGGATCTGGATATCCCCGAAAATAAAATGATGCTCGCTTTTTACCTTGCCGCTCCAGAAGTAGAGAATGACCGGCGGGCACTCAATATATTCCATGGCATGCGCAGGGCGAGGAAAGAGGGACGCTGGGTGTCATCTGCACCTGCCGGATATGCCAACTGTACCACCATTGATGGCAGAAAATACATTGCAAAGAAGTATCCGCAGGCCGATATCATGAAATGGGCGTTTGAGGAAATCAGCAAACAGGAGTTCAGCACCGAGCAGATCTGGAAACTTGCCATCCAAAAGGGATTGAAGACCGGGCGCAACAATTTCTACCAGTTGATCAGAAATCCCGTTTATTGCGGAAAGATACTGGTACCTGAATTCAAGGATGAACCCGCCTTTTGGGCAGAAGGACAGCATGAGGGTATTATTTCCGAAGCCCTGTTTAGAAGCGTGCAAGATGTACTGGACGGAAGGTGCCGGAAAGGTAGAAAGATCTTTGTACCCGAACAACTGCCCCTAAGAAACTTCGTCTATTGCGGTAAATGCGATCTTCCCTTATCGGGAAGCGCCAGTAAGGGCCGCAACGCCTACTATTATTATTATCATGGCTTTAGGTCATGTAAGTGCCGTTACAGAGCGGAAGAGGTAAATTCTGCATTTATACTTTTGCTTAAAACCTTTGTACCCAACAAAAGAATTGATCCTGTATTTCGAAAGGTCTTAAAATATCGCCTGTCGGTAAAGCTCGGTGTAAACGAAAAGCACAGAATGGAAATCGTAAGGGAAATGGAACTGCTCCCTGCCCGCATTGAGAAAGCCAAAGAGCTTTTGCTTTCAGGGGATTTGGAATCCCAAGAGTACCATCAGATCAAAGATGAAAGCAATAGTAAACTTGCCACCCTGCAATCCAAGCTTGAAAACATGCCCGATTTGGAAAAACTGCTGGAAGAAATCCTTTCAGGTCGCAGTGCTTATCTGGTACAACTAGACGTCATTTATAAAAAAGCTGATACCGAATTTAAGCGACGGATCATTGGCAAACTGTTTTCCAGAAAACTTCATTATGCCGGGTCGCATATCATCACAGAGGGCGAAATCCCACTGATCGACCTGCTTTTCAATCAAAACTAAGATCTCACTAACGCTCTATAGGTTTGCGTATTGGGATTGGTAAAATAGCGGAAAACTTCCTCACCTCCTTCATTGGTATAAAGCAGCAAGATATCTTCGGTGCTCCTGTTGGTATGGATGTAATCTACATCAAAAGCAACTACCACTTGCGCTGGATCTAGTCCAAACTCCTTTGCAAAGTCAGCGGAGATACTGCCGATAATCGGCTCATTGTTCTCAATGGAATAGCGGTCATTTTCAAATGTCCAATTCAGTTCCCTTAAATTATAGAATTTATAGTTTGCGATCGTTCCGAATTCAGGTACCTGGTTTGTCATGTTTATTTATTGTATTTGTAAAAGGTAGGTTAAATTATTTTTAAATAAAAATTTACAGCCTTTAGAAAACTTCGTTGATAGGGTATTTTTATAAATATGATAGAACAATTAAATAATGAACTGCCTCAATGCGCAGTTAAACTTCCAAACGGAAGAGAGATAATCGTAGCCCTGCACGAAAACGAGCTGGCGGTTAGATTTTATGAAAATGGATATGAAATTGATGCGAACGATTACGTCGCATTTGAAGAAACGGATAACGGTAATTACCGTGTTGTCCACATGTTCCCGCCAATCACCAAATGTGGACTGGGAACAGTAGCACTTGAACTATTTAAAGATTACATGGATGCCACCTTGGTTATACAGCCCTTTGACAGCCCGGAAATGTCGAACGGAAGCAGGATCGAGCCCGATGCGGAACCGTTCTTTAGAAAAATGATAGCTCGTGGGATTGTAGAAGACAATTCGGAAATCGATGAATGGGCGGAATCTTAAAAACACCATTTATTTGCCAAAAAGGCTGTTTTTGAGTAAATTAGCTATTCATAAAAACAATAGACGATATGAATATTGCCGATCTATATATCCGTGTAAGTACCGATGAACAGGCCGAAAAAGGATACTCCCAGCGTAACCAAGAAGAAGTATTAAGGCGGTACTGCGAAATAAAAAACATCACCGTAAGGAATGTATACTTTGAGGATCATTCCGCTAAGACATTTAAGCGGCCAGTATGGACAAAACTACTGGTCGCCCTAAGGAAAAGTAAATATAAATCCGATCTGATCCTTTTTACCAAATGGGACAGGTTCAGCCGTAATGCAGGTGATGCCTACCACATGATCAATGTTCTGCGGAAATTTGGCGTTGAGCCACAGGCGATAGAACAGCCACTTGATTTATCCGTACCGGAAAACAAACTGATGCTTGCCTTTTATCTGGCCTCTCCAGAGGTCGAAAATGACCGCAGGTCACTGAATGTATTCAACGGACAGAGAAAGGCCCGTAAGGAAGGCAGATGGGTTAGCCGTGCACCCATTGGATATGCCAACCTTTCCTATGAGAACGGCAGGAAATATATTGCGCCCATAGAGCCAAACGCCTCGATCATGAAGTGGGTATTCAAAGAAATCTCCAAAGGTGTAATCAATACGCAGCAGGTATTTAACATTGCTTTTGAACGCGGTCTGGTTTGTGGCAGGCAAAATCTTTACCAGATCATCCGCAACCCGATCTACTGCGGAAAGATCATCATACCTAAGCATAAGGACGAAGAAGCCTATTTTGTGGATGGTCTGCATGAGCCATTGATCTCCGAAGCGTTATTCTACAAGGTACAGGACATACTTGATGGCAGGAAACAAACATCAAGGTTGGAAGCCACAAAGGTAGGCTCTATGGATATGCTGCCGTTACGGGGTTTTCTGATCTGTCCCAAATGTGGAAAGCTGCTCTCAGGCAGCGCATCCAAAGGGCGTAAAAGCTATTATCATTATTACCACTGCTTTAAAGGTTGTACCGTACGGTACAAGGCAGAGGAGGTTAACGATGTCTTTGAAAACGAACTTTCGGCCATATTTCCAAGAGAAGAGTTTATTAAATTTTATAAAGACTGTATCTTGAAAGCCTACAAGCTAAAGCACAAGGGCGAGGATGACGGCAGAAAGCAGTTGGTGGAGCAGATACGTGAATTGAACGCGAAAATATCCAGGACAAGGGAACTGGTGCTGGATGGGAAATTTGATCAGGATGATTACCTGAGTGTAAAAAGATCGGCTGAAAGCCAGATACAGCGACTGGAGTCTGAAATTCCTCAACTGGTGGTATCCCATAAAAATATAGAAAATGACCTAAACGTATCGATTTCGAACCTCTTTAGGGCTCGGCGCATATATGGAGAGGGAATTACGGTAAAAAGAAGGGCTATTATTGGTGCATGTTATACCGAAAATATGGTGTTCGCAGATGGGCTAGTTCGAACCACCCAAATGAATGATGTTTGTGACGCAACTGCGCTGATAAACAGGAAATTAGCAGGGCAAAAAAAATGGACAACTTCGGATTTATTGAAGTTGTCCACTATGGTGGGAAATGAGGGGTTCGAACCCCCGACCCCCTCGGTGTAAACGAGGTGCTCTGAACCAGCTGAGCTAATTTCCCTTTTGGTTTCCCTTTCCGAATTAATATGTTTCGTTCGTTTTGGGATTGCAAATATAGTGTCTTATTACGGTTTTGCAAAAAAAATTTCACTTTTTTTAAGAAAGTATCTCCTCTAAGACCTGATGAGACTTGATTTGTCCGAATGAAGCCGTATGTAAACCATAGTATACCAATATTTTATCCAAAAGAAAGCGCCTCGTTAAATTGTCTATTTTTATTTCATTTATTTTTTCAAAAGGCATCGTAAAAAGCATCAAAAAGTAATCTGAGTTTTTTTTATCGATAAAATTTGGATGGATCGGTACCAAAGAAGTGAAGTCGCCCTCCTGTAAATCGAAGTACTTTTGATCACTTCTGGTTTGAACATGTGGAGCAAAACCTAAAAACCTGGATAGCTTAAGCAGAAAAGCCAAGTGAAAATTGACAAGGGCGTTATCATTTTCATCAAACCATGCGATGGCATTATAAATGAAATCGAATAAATTCTCATCGGCATGTTGCTGTCTGATACTTTTATACAACACTTCATTTAAAAACTGTACAATCGTATTTTTTATAACCTGATAAGGAATAGACCGAAAAACAGGCGATGGTCGGGCTTCGGCAATCCGTTGAATTTGCGTATTCATTTTATGATACACTACCATGTCCAATAAATGTAGCGGTTGTAGCACATTCATCGGGATTTTTGCCTTCGGTTTTTTTACACCATTGATCAAATAGGATTGGATGCCAAATTTGTCCGTAAACACCTGAGCTATCACACTACTCTCACTGTATAGGGTTGTTTTTAAGACTATGCCCCGAACTTTATGCAACATATACTAGCAATTTGGGCAGGAAAATAAACAATCCAATAATTAATGCTAACAATGCCGAAATCAATACAGCACCTGCTGAAAGATCTTTAATAGCCCCAGCCTTTGGGTGTTGTTCTGGAGAAACAAAATCAACTAACACTTCTATGGCCGTATTTAGCAGTTCAAGAATTATAACCATAGCGATTGCCAAAGCTATCCAAAGCCATTCTGATACAGAAAGTTCAACATAAAGCCCTAACAGAACGACAAACATTGTTGCGAAACAATGCACCTTAAAATTCGTTTGCGTTTTAAAGGCATAAACCAGTCCCTTGAAAGCATAACCAAAACTTTTAATAAACTTTTCCATGGCAGCACTAAATTACAAATTATTGTTTGTTTGATTTCCGACCAAAAACAATAACCTCATTTTGGTGTTAAACTTGCACAAAATATCTCATTAGATTTTGCAATGAGCCATTTTTATACTTTCTTTACTTTTTTTAAAGCAGTTGATATGTGGGCAAAACTCTCTAGAGCAATACTTCAAAACAGAATTTTAATCATAGTTTTTTTCCTGATTGCTACAATTTTCATGGCATGGCACGCCAGAAATTTAAAACTTTCCTATTCCGGAAGTAAGATTTTGCCACTCACAGATTCCGTATTTATCAAGTACAACGCTTTTAAAAAGCAGTTTGGAGAAGATGGCAGTGTAATGGTACTAGGCATCCAAAGTGCAGATATTTACAAAAAGGATAACTACAATAAATGGGTTCAGTTGTCTGATGAAATCCAAAAACTTAAAGGCATTAAAGGAGTTTTATCCATTGGAAAACTCTTCGAACTTCAAAAAGACACGGTAAATCAGAAATTCATTGTAAGCCCAATTCCAGCTGGAATTGTCAAAACAGACACTGAGATGGACTCCCTGAAAAGCAGATTATTCGCCATGCCCTTCTATAGCGGATTGCTCTTTAACAAAACAAGTAATGCAACCCTAATGGCCATCACTTTCGATCCTAAGGTTTTGAACTCAGTAGATAGAAATCCGGTTTTAAAAGAAATTGAAGCCAAGGCTACAACCTTTAGCAAAGAAAGTGGAATAGCAATTCACCTATCGGGATTGCCTTATATCAGAACTGCCACCAGCAAACTGGTTTCTAATGAGTTTGTATTGTTTTTGGGTCTTTCCATTTTAGTTTCGGCACTTATTCTATTGATTTTTTTCAGAAGTTTCTACGCTGTTTTCTTTCCGATCCTGGTCGTAATCATGGGGGTAATCTGGAGCATCGGCTCCCTTGTGTTGTTTGGTTATGAGATTACCATATTAACAGGATTGATTCCCCCATTAATTGTAATTATTGGCATTCCGAATAGCATCCTTTTACTGAACAAATATCACAATGAGTTAAAAAAACATGGTGATAAGCAAAAAGCATTGAGCATAACGATAGAGAGAATTGCGGTGACCACACTGATTGCTAACGTAACTGCTGCGATTGGTTTCGGCGTACTGTATTTTACCGGAAGTGAATTACTGATGCAGTTTGGGAGTGTTGCTGCGATCAACGTGATGGTTACCTGGTTAATGTGCCTATGTTTAATTCCCATCATTTTCAGTTATCTGCCAGTACCAAAAGGCAAGGCAAATGCGCCCCATGTCCCTAACTTTTTAGACAAGCTTTTAGCAAAGACCGATGAGTTGGTGCAACAAAAAAGTGTAATGATCTATGTTTTTACATTTATTTTAACTGTGATCTCTTTCATCGGAATTTACAATATCAACATCAATGGTTATGTAGTTGATGACTTACCAAAAAATTCAAAGATCTTAACTGACCTCAAGTTTTTCGAAAAGAACTTTGAAGGTATCTTGCCCTTAGAAATCAGTGTAGATACTAAAAGGAAAAATGGGGTCCTAAGCATCTCCACATTGAATAAAATTGATAAAATGGAACGGATGATTGCCTCCTATCCAGAGTTTTCACGTTCAATTTCATTAAATACTGGACTTAAATATGCCTCTCAAGCTTTCTACAATGGCGATTCTGCATTTTATAGATTACCCACCGATATTGAAAAAAACTTTATCTTAATCTATGCTGCCAATTCTGGAAAAGGAAACGGTAATATGCTAACCAACTTTGTAGATAAAGATAAACAAACAGCCCGAATTAGTTTTCAAATGGCTGATGTTGGTTCAAAACGCCTAGATGCACTATTGCTCGAACTGAGACCTAGAATTGATTCGATTTTATCTCCAAAACGCTTTGCTGTAGAATTAACAGGTTCAAGCATCATCTTCTCCAAGGGGACGGATTATTTGTTAGAACATCTATTTGAAAGCATCGGCTTAGCCATTATTTTGATTTCTCTTTTGCGCTTGGCCCAATTTAGAAGTTTAGGCATTATGTTTATCTCCTTATTGCCCAATGTTGTGCCATTAATTATCACCGCTGGGCTGATGGGCTTCTTTCATATTCCTTTAAAACCATCAACAATCTTGATTTTTACGATTGCCTTTGGCCTAGCATCAGATCAGACCATTTATTTCTTAACACGATATCAACAAGAGCTTACCTTAACCAATTATACGGTAACGAAGGTTGTTTCTGATACGATCAGAGAAACAGGGGTTAGCATGACACACATTGCCTTGATCTTATTCTTTGGCTTTGGGATTTTTACAGCATCAACCTTTGGCGGAACGGTAGTTTTAGGGCTTTTGCTTTCTATTACTCTGATCGTAGCACTGGTTTTTAACTTGACCCTATTACCTGCATTGATGCTTTGGTTGGATAAAAAGAAAACCAGAAAACTTATTCCTGCTGCTGAAGCTGCTCAGAACGAGCAACTTTTTGACCACTAAGAAGATTAAATTTAAATATTCCTATAAGCTTTTTAAAACCTTATAGGAATATTTTATAAGTTTGAATCATCCTCCCCAGTAACTTTAGCTACCGGCTTCAATTCTACGCTTTCCCCCTCGCTATCCACTTTCTTTGCAAAAAGTATAGGATAAAGAAACAATAATGCTCCTATGATTAATAATATTCCAGAAATTGTAAGCATTATATTGCTTCCTTCCACCTTTTGACTACTCATAATCTGAGCCGCAATTAATGCCAAAACTCCTAGAATTATAGCATATACTGCTTTCTGCAGTTTTAAAACCTTGATCATGATATTGAACTTTAAGTTTTCCTCTTTTTGAGGATACTTAAGATAACAAATATCAATCCAATAAGTTCTAGCACCATTGTGAAAATTAATACCCAAACAGTTAGCAAGGGTTGGGTATTTTTAAGCAAAATTGCGACGGGCATAAATACTACCGCAGCAAGCATCAACAATAGGCCGATTTTAAGTCTCTTATCCATAAAACAAATTCACACAAAACTACCATAATTCATTCTAAAACTGTAACTTTGCATCCTTTAATTTTGGAGATACTTGATTGATGTATAGGGAATTTAAACAATTAGAACTAGCTAAAATAGGTAAAGAGATACTCGATTTTTGGAAAGCGGAAAGTATATTTGAAAAAAGCATTTCTACACGCTCAAAAGCGAAGCCATTTACTTTTTACGAAGGACCACCGTCTGCGAATGGTATGCCTGGTATTCACCACGTTATGGCTCGTGCAATTAAGGATATTTTTTGCCGTTACAAAACTTTAAAAGGTTATCAGGTTAAACGCAAAGGCGGATGGGATACACATGGATTACCCATAGAACTTGCTGTTGAGAAAAAACTTGGGATCACCAAAGATGATATTGGCAAGAAAATTTCTGTAGAAGAATATAATAGTGCTTGTAAGGAAGAAGTAATGCGTTATACCGACGTATGGAATGACCTTACGGAAAAAATGGGCTATTGGGTTGATCTACAAAAACCTTATGTAACCTACCACAACGAATACATCGAATCTTTATGGTGGATTTTAAAATCGTTCTACGAAAAAGGTCTTTTATACAAGGGCTATACGGTACAACCTTATTCGCCAGCCGCAGGAACAGGCTTAAGTTCTCATGAACTGAACCAACCTGGCACCTACAGAGATGTAAGTGATACGACTATCGTTGCGCAATTTAAGGCCATCAATGAAACTTTACCAAAAGCGTTAAAGGATCTTGGTACTATATATTTTTTAGCTTGGACCACCACACCGTGGACCTTGCCAAGTAATACTGCTTTAACCGTGGGACCAAAGATTGATTATGTTTTAGTTAAAACTTTTAATCAGTACACTTTTGAGCCTATCCAGGTAATTTTAGCAAAAGCACTTGTTGCAAAACAATTTGCTGGCAAATATTTTCTTGCAGATGCTGAAGAGTTAAAAAACTATAAAGCTGAAGATAAGAAAATACCTTATACCATACTCTCTGAAATTATAGGCACAGATTTAGTTGGTGCAAGATACGAGCAATTATTGCCTTACTTGTTACCTTACCAAAATCCAGAAAATGCTTTCAGGGTAATTTCTGGCGACTTTGTGACTACAGAAGATGGTACAGGGATCGTACACACCGCTCCTACTTTTGGTGCTGATGATGCCAGGGTTGCTAAAGCTGCTGTTCCAGAAATACCTCCAATGCTTGTTTTGGATGACAAGGGAAATCCTGTTCCTCTTGTTGACTTGCAAGGAAAATTTATTGCCAGCCTAGGTGGTAATTACGGAGGTAAATATGTTAAAAACGAATATTATAGCGATGGCGAAGCTCCAGAAAAATCTGTCGACGTAGAAATTGCCATCCAGCTTAAAGAAGAAAATAAAGCTTTTAAAGTAGAAAAATACGTCCACACTTATCCTCATTGCTGGAGAACTGACAAACCTGTTTTATATTATCCTTTGGATAGCTGGTTTATCAAAACTACTGCCGTAAAGGAAAAGATGGTTGCTTTAAACAAAACAATAAATTGGAAGCCCGAAGCTACCGGAACTGGCCGTTTCGGCAACTGGCTGGAAAACTTGGTAGATTGGAACTTATCTCGTTCACGTTATTGGGGAACTCCATTACCTATTTGGCGTACTGAAGATGGCTTAGAAGAAAAATGTATTGGTTCTATTGCCGAGCTGAATGCCGAAATCCAGAAATCTATCGAAGCTGGTTTTATGCCTGCTGGTTTTGAGCTAAAAGATATGCATCGCCCTTATGTTGATGATGTGATTTTAGTTGCTGCTAATGGCGAAAAAATGGTCCGAGAACTAGACCTGATCGACGTTTGGTTTGATAGTGGTGCTATGCCTTATGCACAATGGCACTTCCCTTTTGAGAACAAAGAAGAATTTGAAAATGCCTATCCTGCTGATTTTATAGCAGAAGGTGTTGACCAAACTCGTGGTTGGTTTTTTACGCTCCATGCAATCGCGGTAATGCTTAGCGAAAGCAGTGATGAGATCAAAGCCATCAACAATCAGGTAAATAACCTAGGCATTGCTTATAAAAATGTGGTTTCTAATGGATTAGTATTAGATAAAAACGGCAATAAGATGTCTAAACGTTTGGGCAATGCTGTTGATCCTTTTAGCACAATTGATACCTATAGTGCCGATGCTACACGTTGGTACATGATCAGCAATGCTTCACCTTGGGATAATTTAAAGTTTAACCTGGAAGGATTGGATGAAGTTCGTCGCAAGTTTTTCGGCACACTTTATAACACCTATTCTTTCTTTGCGCTTTACGCAAATATCGACAAGTTTGAAATCGATCTAGAAAATCAAACCCCAATTGCAAAACGTAGTGAGTTGGATCGTTGGATACTATCTTTGTTGCAAACTTTAATTGCAGAGGTTGATGAAAGCTATAATGCTTATGAACCAACAAAGGCAGCAAGGGCAATCCAGGCTTTTGTAGATGAACATTTGAGCAATTGGTATATCCGTTTATCTCGCCGTCGTTTTTGGAAAGGTGAAATGACCGAAGATAAAAAGGCAGCTTATGAAACCTTGTTTACTTGCTTAATGAGCGTTTCTCAATTGATGAGCCCTGTTGCACCTTTCTTTGCAGATTGGTTATACAAAAATTTAACTGAAGCTAACCCGAAAGAACATGTGGCTAAATCAGTTCACTTGACAATTTGGAACGAGGTTGATAGCACATTGATCGACTACGACTTGAATGAACGAATGGAATTAGCTCAAAACATTTCTTCAATGGTATTGTCATTGCGTAAGAAAATGGGTATTAATGTTCGTCAGCCATTGGCTAAGGTTTTGATCCCAGTATTGGATGATAATTTCCAGGTTAAGGTTGATTTGGTTAAAGAATTAATTTTATCTGAAACCAACATTAAGGCGATTGATTTCATTAAGGATACTGCAGGTTTTATCAAAAAGAAGGTAAAGCCTAATTTTAAAGCCTTAGGTGCTAAAGTTGGCAAGGACATGAAACTAGTTACTGAAGCGATTAATACCATGTCTCAAGAAGATTTGGTAAGGTTTGAAAAAGAAGGATCAATTTCAATACTTAATAATCAATACACGATAGCATTGGCTGATGTGGAGATTATCGCCGAAGATATTCCAGGATGGCAGGTTACGAATATGGGAAATTTAACTGTAGCACTAGATGTAACTATATCTGATGAATTGAAAAAAGAAGGCTTATCTCGTGAGTTAATTAATCGCATCCAGAATTTGAGAAAGGAGCTAAATTTTGAGGTAACAGATAGGATTACTGTAAATTTACAACATGATCATCTGATTGCTGATGCAGTAATGCAGAACAAAACTTACATTTGTTCTGAGATATTGGCTGATGATATTATTTTAGAAGAAAATATTAGCAATGGAAACAAAATAGTGATTGAAGATGTTGAATTACAAATTTTAATCGCCAAACAATAAATTAACATGGAAAAAACTGAAAAAACCCGCTATTCAGACAGTGAACTACAAGAATTTAAAGAGTTAATTCAAGGGAAGTTAAAAAGTTCAAGGGAAGAGTTTTTATCGCTCACATCATCATTGAGCAATCCCAATTCTCATGGTACTGAAGATACTTCTGGCGCTTATAAAACACTAGAAGATGGCTCTGCTACTTTAGAAAAAGAGCAAATTAACCAATTGGCTGCCCGTCAGAAAAAATTCATTGACAATCTTGAAGCTGCATTGGTACGTATCGAGAACAAAACTTATGGAATTTGCAGAGAGACAGGAAAATTGATCCAAAAAGAACGTTTACGTGCTGTACCACACGCCACTTTGAGCATGGAAGCTAAATTGAAACAAGGTTAATGAAAGGATATACTAAACCAGTATTACTCATATTTCTGGTATTAATTGCCGACCAAGCGCTAAAAACATGGGTTAAAACAAGTATGTACCTAGGTCAGGAATTCAAAATTCTTGGTGATTGGTTCATTATCCATTTTACCGAAAACAATGGAATGGCATTCGGGCTTGAATTTGGTGGCGAATTTGGGAAACTAGCGCTATCATTATTCAGAGTAGCTGCTGTTGCCGGAATAGGATATGGCTTACATTACTTGATCAAACGCAAATACCATAGAGGTCTAATCTTAAATGTGGCTTTGATATTTGCTGGAGCAATGGGCAATATCATTGATTCGGTATTTTACGGTCTAATATACGACTATGCTGGTTTAATGCATGGCCAAGTGGTTGATATGTTATACTTCCCAATCATCAAAGGAACATTCCCATCATGGTTCCCGTTTTGGGCAAGTGAGAAATTTGAATTTTTTAGACCAGTATTTAATCTAGCAGATGCAGCAATTTCCGTAGGTGTATTTTCAATCTTAATCTTCCAAAAGCGATATTTTAAAGAAGAAGTCAAAGATGAAATTGGCATTAATAATGAAACTGTCGAAGATTAATTAGATATACGAATTACGACCTTATAAAGCCCACAGCATTTGTTGTGTGGCTTTTTTGTTTTTAGATATGTTATGTAACCTATTTTATCTCCCCCAAAAGCATATTCCAAACTTCTTTGGTTTGCATCCCAAAACTTTTCGGTTGCTGAATTAAATAAACTACTAGTTGTGAGTTATATACTACGCTTTTTATTCCGTCGGACACTTTTATCTTATAATTTAGGTTCCAGTTGTCATTTTCAAACGAATCATTGATAGTAAAATCCATAAGTGCAAACTTTAATGGCCTGCTCCTAACCTTATTAAGCAATAAAGTCAATTCAATTTTTTGATGACCTCCAGAAGTAAAATCAGTTACCAAAGTGTTTTTATCTTTAAAAAGCAAATAGATGCTTGTTATAATTTCCTTCTTCAAACTGTCTGATGTAGAAGAATCTCCAAGCAATTGTAAATATTGATAAAAGTCTTCAACTCTATTTTTTGAGATTTCTTGATAAGCTTTTAAGGTTAAGTAAGAAAAATTTTCTTGTAAGCCTTTCCCAGTATCTTTCTGATAATTTTTCGCATTGGTTTGAGCCTTTGCAAAAGAACAAGAAACCATCAAAATCATCAGTAAAAATTGTTTCACCATCTTACTCTTGTTTAATTCTTATGAATTGGATAATTCCTTTTTCATCACTTATTATTTCAATAATCTTCATCTTTTTAAGTGAGTTTGTTGGAACAATTAATTTTTGAGAAAACTCATTTTTGTTAAAGTATTCTGCTCCCAAATCATCTTTCAACATGACAATTACTTCTAAATTTTCTGACAGGATTTTATTTAATTGCATTCTACGGGTTTGCCAATCTTTGATATCTGATAACATAAATGCTTTAAGCATCATGGCATGATCATCAGGTTTTAAAGCTATTTCTGAAATTAGGCTATCTTGTGCTTCAACATCATTAAGGCTGATCATTTTCCGTTTATAGAACGGACTTACTATCTCTAGCTTAGATTTATTGTTTGGTAAATTATCAACCTCAATTTTCCCATCCTTAACTTCAACTAGTTGCTTAATAGAATCATCAATTTTAAATACTTTAATCTCATCACTATTTACCTTCTTATTGGTAAATTCATTATTTAGCTGAATAGTTTTACGAGCTATATAGTCTGTTCTATAAAATTTGAAATACCAAACCAACGTTATCAAAGCCAATATAAACGCAACAAAAATATACCGCTTGATGAACTTATTATTACTGGTTGCTATTTTTTCATCAACAAAATCGTTATTAAACGAAAACTCATCCCAACTAGAATAACCTACAAAGATCGATAAGATATTAAGCATATCCTTTCTTGGTACTTTAGTATTTATTTCGGGTTTCAGATGAGAGTAAATCCACTTTTCGCTAATAGTTGCTTTACTTTTCTCTTCAATTAAAACAATCAGATTTTGAATATCTTTTGAACTAAAACTTTTCCATGTGCCTTTAAAAAACGGATAGTTCTCTTGATATTTTAGCAGAACCCTTTTCTTTAACACCTGAAAAAAATCTAGCTCTGTCATCTAATTAATCAGTTCAAATGTAATTGTTTAACATTTTATTCTGCTGTAACACCACTGCAAAAGTGGTGTAAATGTAGTAAAAAAGTTTACAGCAAAATGTAAATAGCTTTACCAAAACAATAGGTATGCACAACCCTATTATTGCCGATAAACTTTAAAAGTATTAAAATTATGAAAGCAAAATTTTTAACAACACTCGCAGTTGCATTGACCTTTACAAATCAAGCTACCGCACAAATTATGGGTAATGCCAAAGAAATGGGTAATGTAAACTATGGCGGAAACAACTATCAAATTAATAGGGGAAACACTATAACAACTACAACAAGCACGCAAGATGAGATGACTGTTGTAATAAAAGGCATCTATAATGAAAGGGCTACCTCACATATTGCAACTTTTGGCATTTTACAGACAGGGAAAACGGCTGATGAAGCTACGAGCTTAATTAATGAAAGAATTAATAATGTAATTAAAGAATTAGCTGTAAATAACAAAGAAGTTGAAATTGCCACAGATATGATTTCTTTTGTACCAAGCTATAGTTATACCTCTGATAAAAAGATATTTAATCCCAGAACATATAATGAAACTCCAACTGGCTTTGAGCTTAAAAAAAACTTGATCATTAAATACAAAACGGCAACTGATTTTGATAAGATAATTTCAATTTGTGGTAAAAATGAAATTTACGACCTGGTGAAAGTTGATTATATTACCACTGCATATGATGCAATTAGAAATCAAATGCAAAAAAAAGCATTGGAAGTTTTTAAGGAATACATGGCAAATTATTCCCTAATAATGAACACTGATTTGAGTAAAAAGGAAAAAACCTTATTGGAAGGGTTTAATATAAGTTATCCTACCGAAAACTATAAAAAATATCAAGCATATTCATCAGAAACCAATCCAAGTTTTGATTCGAATAGCCAAGTCAATGTGGCTAAGAAAAATACTACTCAGTATTACAACGGAGCGCTTTTAAGAGAGCACAATTTCATCTTCAATCCCGAGGTTATTGAACCTACCATACAGGCATTTTACGAAATAACAATTAAGATAAAACTTAAAGAAGATCAGTTGCCAAAAAATACAATTATGAAAAACAATAAGTATTATATCATCACGGCAACAGGCGAAATTAAACCGTTGATTTTATAAAATCTAATAACAACTCAGGAAATTAAATGAAGATAAAATTAATAAACTTACTGCTTATAATTACTGTTTTTCTATTCAGTTGCAACAATACAGGTCAGAAACTAAATGATGATCAACCTGAAATCCACATGATCAGCAAAACCAAATTGTTCAAGTCAAAGCCGAATATTGATACTGTAAAATTTAGATTTAATTGTAGCGACACTCTAGATTTAAGGCTCGAATCGATAAAAAAGTATGACTATAAAAAGATCCTATGCAAGCTCACAGACAAAGACAAAAGATTTTACTTTCAACGATTTTATAATCAGTTTAAAACATCGGAGCTGTATTTCTTTGCCCACTTAAAGTGCAACGTATATATCGAATCTATGGTATTTCTTGATATAGATAAAACGACCTATCATTTGGTTGAAATAGGTTTTAGGCGTTCTGTCGCATATTATCCAAGATCAAATCTTTTTAATCATACAGATTGGGTTCAAAATACTATAGATAGACTCAACATTTCGGGAGAGGATATTGCAAATCTCTTACTTAACTTTTACAGTATACAAAATGTTGACACGATGTTAAGCTCTTTTAAAAATGGACTTGCTATTCGGGAAGAATACGCATCAATCCAGCCTGAAGGATATTTATCGGTTAACATCATAAATAAGACACAAATAAATCAATCTACACTATTAATTGATACCCTTAAAAATGGCGCACACATTAATTCAATCATCCTCAACTCTAACAATTTAAAACAGCGTTATTCTATTCGCAATATTATTCCAAAAGGCAAAAACATTTTAAGTGAAGCTAAAGGCGACCTAAATGGTGATGGAATTGATGACTATGCCTTAATATTACAAGACAATGATGATGATGGTGGAGATTTTAGAGATTTACTTATTGTGTTTACAACTCCACAAGGTTTTAAAATTAAAACATTCATAAACGGTTGCTTTTCCTGCAAACATTGCGGTGGGTTTTCCGATCCTATTGCTGGAATAAACATTGTTAAACATAAATTAATAATTAAATACTATGAAGGTTCGGCATGGAAGACGGAAGGCGCTTCAAAATTTTCATTTTCCAATCAGCTCAATGATTTTTTTCTTGTACAAGAAAAAGTTCGTTCTTATCACAGTTTAAATATTTATGAAAATGAATCAGAACTACCACATATAGAAAAAGTACGAAAAGGAATTAGGTTAAACAAAGAAGAACAGGAAGAATACGAATATGCAAAAAAAGGTTTGGAAGATTATAAATTCCAGGTTACAAATTACAGAATAGGCAAAAAACCTATAGCGATCGCCTTAAAAAATAAAGCGAAAAACTATTAATGGATTATTTCATGATACAACTATTGATATCAATTGTAAAACTAACTACCACGAGCACGTTTGTATAGGTAAACTCAATTAACTTAACTTGCCATTACCTGGAAATTTTTGATCCCTTAAGCAAATTTGATGCAAAGTCTAACGCAAATAATGTTGAATAAGTTAACCATCAATCTTCATTCTTAACAAAGAAAAAAATACTGTGGTTTTATGTTTTAAGTACTATATTTAAATCTGATAAACGATGTGATGTGTTCAAAAAGCTCTTTCAGTATGATGTTCCAATTGCGCTGGCTCTATTATGTGCATTTCTATTTACAGGAAAGTTATTCTGAAGATGGCTATTAGTTGCGTTCTTATCACTTTTATTATTTCCATTTATTTGCCTATTATAACCATTGAAACCATAAGTACTAAATTCATATTTTTTAGATAAATTAATATCCATGAAAAAAATAATCATTTTCCTATTCCTTTCTATAATTACCATAAGCTCCATAAATGCACAACAGAAAAGTCTTTTTGATGGCAAGTCATTAGCTGGATGGCATGTAGATGTACCTGCAAAAGATAAAGATCCAAATATTAAAGAATCATTTGTGATACGCAATGGAATGCTGGTAAGCATGGGCGAACCTAGAGGCCACTTAATTACCGATGCTATTTATCAAAACTATCGATTGGAGGTTGAATACCGGTTTGCTGGCAAACCTGGAAATTGCGGTGTTTTGGTACACTCATCAACTCCAAGAATCCTGTATGGTATGTTTCCAAAGTCTTTAGAAGTTCAAATGCAACACTTAGATGCTGGTGATTTTTGGTGCATTGAAGAAGACATTACCGTACCAGATATGGAAACCCGCAGAGGCCCCAAAGAAAATTGGGGGGTTAATGGCAATAAAGCGAGAAGAATAAAAAACTTAACTGATGGTAGTGAGAAGCCTTTGGGCGAATGGAATACCATGGTGATTGAATGTTATAAGAATTCGGTAAAAGTATGGGTTAATGGTGTATTGGTTAATGAAGGTACTAACTGTACTGCAGATAAGGGTCAAATCGCATTGCAAGCAGAAGGGTCTGAAGTTGAATTTAAGAAACTGCTAATCAAACCAATTAAAAGACTTACTAAGTCTTAAAACAAAAAACCACAATTATTTAATCATTGGTTAACCAAATAACTCTTTTTGAAACTCATTAGAGGCCACGTATTCGATTTTCACTCCAGAAATACCGAATAATACCGTCTGCAATTTTTATTTCGTGCTTGCGCGACATAAACAACTCAGCCGAGTTGAAGCCCACAGTTCTATTTGCGAAGGTAGCCATACTGCTTGTAAAAAATATTTACTTATACAAGTTATTGATTTAATGAATCTTAAAACAAGAATTGATCATTGCTACTAATTTGACTATGGAATTTGTACGGTTTTTACATCTAATTGGTATACACACAAAAAATTAGAATTATGAAACGTTTATTAATAATTGCCATTATTGCTTTATTCGGTGCGAATGCGATGGCACAGCAAGTAGATTTAAGAAAGAAGATTACCGTAAGTGGATCGGCTGAAACCGAAATTACACCTGACATTATTTATCTAAGTATTTCTTTAAAGGAATATTTGAAAGATAATAACAGTAAAAAAAGAGTTGAAATTACCGAATTGGAAAATCAGCTTTACAATGCAGTACTGAAGGCTGGGATCGCCAAAGAAGATCTGATGGTGAACAATGTATCCAGTTATAATTATGCCACAGAAAAAAAGAAAAACCCAGACTTTTTAGCCAGTAAACAATATCGTTTAAAAGTAAGTGATTTGAACAAATGGGATCAGATTATTGCAGGTATTGATGTAAAAGGAATTGCCTTAACAAGCATCGAAAGCTATGATTATTCCAAAATGGCAAGCTTAAGAAAAGAGTTAAAAATTAAGGCACTATTAGCTGCAAAGGAAAAAGCGCAGTATATGGTTGAAGCACTTGGAGAAAAACTCGGTAGTGTATTGGATATTCAAGAAGTAAACAATGAAATTTATCCTCAACCTATGTATAGAGCAAACGTAATGTCCATGAGAGCTGGTGATGAAAGTGCGGACATACAAGGAGCAGATTTAGATTTTAAAAAAATTAAATTAAATTTTGTAGTGAATACGGTATTTGAGATTAAGTAAACTGACCTCATAATGCTACAGTAATTGAATAAGCTAATTTAGCTTCCTTAATTTATTCGAGGAAATTTTCATTTCGGGAAGGATAATTAAAAAAAGAGAACCTATCAAATCAATTTGGTAGGTTTTTTGTTATTACCAATATAGTTTAACCTTAAAATTTAAATACATGAAAAAATTTATTTACACTCTAGCCCTAGTATTCACCTTGGGAATTAGTACCAATACTGTGTCTGCAGCAGACAAAAAAGAAAAAACTGAGATGACCGCTGAGCAAAAAGTTCAGTTTGAAAAAATCACTAGTAGAGTTGATGAAATCCGTAACATGGATAAATCTAACTTAACAAGAGCAGAGAAAAAAGCTTTACGCTCTGAGTTAAAGCAAATGAAAGAGCAAGCACGTGCATTGTCTGGTGGTGTGTATCTTTCTGTTGGTGCAATTATCATCATCATCTTATTGTTGATTTTGATCTTGTAAGAAAAACACAATCCTATCATATAGAAAAGGCCTTTCAGTTTTAAATTGAAAGGCCTTTTCACTATAACGAACTTTAAAAGGATTAATCGATAATGTCAAATCCTGTATATTTCCTCAATACTTCAGGGATTACAATTCCATTTTCAGTTTGGTAATTTTCTAAGATTGACGCTACAATTCGAGGCAAGGCTAATGCGCTGCCATTTAAAGTATGTGCCAATTGAGTTTTACCTTCTTTGCCTTTAAAACGAATTTTAGAACGGTTGCTCTGAAAAGTCTCAACATTAGAAACTGAAGAAACCTCTAGCCAGCGTTCTTGTGATGCGCTCCAAGTTTCCATATCATAGGTCATCGCAGATCCAAATCCCATATCACCACCACAGAGACGGAGTACACGATAATGTAAACCTAGTTTTTGCAAAAGAGATTGTACGTAGGTACTCATTTGCTCTAACGTTTCGTATGATCTATCTGGATGGGTAACCTGAACAAGTTCTACCTTATCAAATTGGTGCAATCTATTTAATCCACGTACATGTGAACCATAAGAACCTGCTTCTCTACGGAAACAAGGTGTGTATGCGGTATTTTTTATTGGCAAATCCTCTTCTTTCAAAATTACATCACGATATAAATTGGTAACAGGAACCTCTGCAGTAGGGATCAAATATAGATCATCAACTGTTGAATGGTACATTTGTCCTTCTTTATCTGGCAATTGTCCTGTTCCAAAACCTGAAGCTGCATTTACCAGATGTGGAACCTGTACTTCTTTATAACCTGCTTCGATTGCCTCGTCTAAGAAAAAATTGATCAGCGCACGTTGTAACCTTGCTCCTTTTCCTTTATAAACTGGGAAACCTGCACCTGTAATTTTAACGCCAAGCTCGAAATCAATAATGTCATACTTTGCCGTTAATTCCCAATGTGGTTTAGCATCTTTTGGTAAAGTAGCAGGTGCTCCATGGATCAATACCACTTCATTTTCTTCTGGGGTATTACCAGGTTTTACCAGATCATGTGGTAGATTAGGGAGTTGCACTAACAGATTAAATTGATTTTGCTCTAAATCGTTTAGCTTTTCTGTAAGATTTTTAACGTTTTCTTTTTGGGTTGAGGTTTCAGCCTTAATTACTTCAGCCTCCTCTTTTTTCCCACTGCGCATTAATTCTCCTATTTGTTTGGCTGCTGCATTTGCAGACGCTAATAGGTTATCCAACGAAGTTTGAGTTTGACGGCGTTCTTCATCAATGGAGATGATTTGGTCTACCAATTCGGGCTGTTTGAAATTACGCACATTTAAGCGCTCTAAAACTTTCTCTCTATTTTCGCGGATATAGTTAACTTGCAACATTATTTTATTTTTTTACAAAGATAATAAGAGTTACGTGTTATCAGTTATGTGTTGTGTGTTTTTATAATATGCAGAAGTGTAACTCAAACTCATGACTTGTAAACACCAAAAAATGAGCGGAAAACTTTATCTCGTACCAACACCTATTGGCAATTTAGAGGACATGACCTTTAGGGCCATTCGTATTTTAAAAGAGGCAGATGTAATTTTAGCAGAAGATACACGTACCAGTGCTCCTATGCTGAAGCACTTTGGCATTGATAAAAAAGCATATTCACATCATCAGCATAACGAACATAAGGCGACTTCAGAAATCATTAAATTCTTAAAACAAGGGCAGAATGTAGCCTTGATATCTGACGCAGGAACACCAGCGATATCAGATCCAGGATTTTTTTTGGTGAGAGAAGCTTTAAAAAATGAAATTGAGGTAAATTGTTTACCTGGTGCAACAGCTTTTGTACCCGCTTTGGTAAATTCTGGATTACCTAGTGATCAATTTGTTTTTGAAGGATTTTTACCGGTAAAAAAGGGCAGGCAAACACGTTTAAAATTGTTAGCTAAAGAAGAAAGAACAATGATTTTTTATGAAAGTCCGCATCGTTTATTGAAAACACTAACAGAATTTTCCGAATATTTGGATGAGGATAGACAGGCATCTGTAAGCAGAGAGTTAACTAAAATGTATGAAGAAACTGTTCGAGGTTCATTAATCGAAATAAAATCACATTTCGAAAACAATATTTTAAAGGGAGAATTCGTAATTTGTGTGTCGGGAAGAATCCTCGAAAAAGAACAAGGCGCAAAGAATAAAGAAAAATACAGTAAAAAAGAAAATTAGATGAATTCAATAGATAGATTTTTAAGTGACGAACAAGATCCAAAAGCCGTAGAAAAAGTTATAGGCAAACTCAATGATCTGTTAACTTCAGGGGAAGAGCTTTTATATTTAGCAGTACAAAAGAAACCTGCAGTAAATCTTTTACCTGATAGTATTGCCATTAGCAATAAACGTATTTTTTATTGCGCTCCAGGCAATTTGGGCTTAACGATGAACTTTAAGGACATTTCATGGAAAAACATTAAAGAAGTTTCTTTCAAAGAAGAGTTTTTTGGTTCTAAATTCATCTGCGTACCCCAACAGGGCGAAAATATTGTAACCGAATTTATTCCAAAGATCCAAGCTAGAAAACTTCATCAAGCAGCTAATGAGCAGTTGGAACAATATAAAGAGTTACTGAGACAGCAGTTATTAGAAGAAAATCGTGCTGCTGCAACAGCTGTTAATATCCCTGCCCCTAGCCCAACGCCAACCTTCAATTTGCCAATTGAAGAAGCCGTGGTTATTCCACAACAAAAAATTGAAGAGGCAGAAGATGAAGCAACATTAAAATTGAGAAAATTAAAAACGCTGTACGACAAACAATTAATTACTCAAGAAGAATACGAACAAAAGAAATCGGCTATCCTAGATAGTTTATAGTATTGCTGATGTCGAAAAAAAACTATCTCCTCGCATTCCTAAGTGCAATTTTGATGTGGATTGCCTGGCCACCGCATATCTGGTTCGCTCCTTTATTACTGGTTGGTTTGGTTCCATTATTTATTGCAATTGACCAGATTATAAAACAAAGTACAAATAAAGCGGGTAAACGAGTTTTTTTAACTGCAGGTTTAGCTTTTTTGGTTTGGAACACTGCATCCATTTATTGGGTTTACAATGCAATAAGTAGTGAAAATAAAGATTTTATAGATTCTATAGTTTCCCTGCTTGTTTCACTCATTCCTTATGGGTTGGGGGCCTTGTTAATGACCTTTGCCTTTTGGTTATACTATCAGCTACAAAGTAAAGTTAATGGTAAAATTGCTTACTTAGGATTAATCAGCTTTTATATTGCCATGGAATTTCTACATGAAAGCTGGGACTTAGCCTTTCCATGGATGACTTTGGGCAATGGTTTTGCAGGCATGCACCAATTGATACAATGGTATGAATTTACTGGTGTATATGGTGGCTCTTTCTGGATTTTATTGAGCAACATCCTTGCTTTTGAATGCTATAAATCATGGCGAAACAAGGAGACTTCTTTAATTAAGCCAATGGCCTATTGGGCTGTGGCTTTGGCACTGCCAATTGGATTCTCCTTGTATACTTATTACAATTACGAAGAAAAAAAGTTGCCAGTTAACGTCGTTGTTGTACAACCTAACATTGATCCATATGAAAAATATGGAAGGATTTCAAGCACACAACAGTTGGATATCCTTACCAAGTTATCAGACTCAATTGGTCAGCCCAATACAGAATATTTTATATGGCCAGAAACAGCTATTCCAGAGTATATTAATGAAGATAAGATCAGGAGCAATCCCAATTTTTTAGCGGCACAACAGTTCTTAGGCAAGTATAAAAACGGTACATTAATTACGGGGATCGAAAGTGTAAAATGGTATGACAGTCAAAAAACGCTATCTGCAATTAAACATCCTACAAATGGTAAATATTATGATCACTATAATACAGCTATACAAATAGAGAACTCAGCAGAGATTAGTTTTTATCATAAATCTAAACTTGTTCCAGGAGCAGAAAAAATGCCGTTTCCACAGATATTTTCTTTCTTATCACCAGTTTTTGAACACTTAGGAGGAAGTACATCCGGTTATGGATGGCAAGAAAAACCTGCTGTATTTTCGGCGTACAGCGGCATTGGTGTTGCACCAGTAATCTGTTATGAATCGCTTTGGGGAAGCTGGATTGGCGAATCGGTAAAAGATGGGGCACAATTTATTGCAATCATTACCAATGATGGATGGTGGGGAAATACGTCAGGAAAAGATCAACATCTGTTATATGCGAAGCTAAGAGCAATCGAAACAAGGAGGTGGATAGTAAGGTCAGCAAACACTGGAATTTCAGGCTTTATCAATCAGAGAGGTGATATTACTCAACAATCAACTTGGTGGACAAGGGCCGCCTTAAAAGAAGATATTAACTTGAATGACACCATTACAACCTATGTAAACATTGGTGACATTTTGGCTAAGTTATTTTCTGCACTAGCTGTGATATTAGCATTGATCATTCCCTACAAGAAATGGATAAAAAAATAAATGTAATGCAATATAACACCACAATTCGCATCATCTTACTTTTAGTAATGATTACTTTGAATGTAGGTTGTGACCAAGTATCAAAAAATATTGTCAGAAACCATCTTGCTTATGGCGAAAACATAGAAGTGATTAAAAGCACGTTCATTTTAACAAAGGTTGAAAATACCGGCGCATTTTTAAGTGCCGGAAATAACCTCCCAGAATTGGTTCGCACTATCCTATTAACTGTTTTACCAATTTTAGTATTGGCTTACGGCTTATTTTATCTGCTTTATAAAAGCAACCTTCCTAAAATTATGCAGATTGGACTATGCTTTTTAATTGGTGGTGGAATTGGAAATATATACGATCGTGTATTGTATGGTTCAGTTACAGATTTTATGCACATAGATTTTGGCATTTTCAGAACTGGTGTCTTTAACTTCGCTGATGTTTCTATTATGGTGGGAATAGGCATCCTCTTTCTAATTTCTTTTAAAAAGAAGGTTATTAATCCTACTCTTCAAGAAGAGCAAATAAGTTAATATGACTCGCTATAAATAAGCCATAAGCTCAGAAATAGAGCTTTTAAGCTTAAAGCTCTACTACCATTAATCCATATACTTTCCAACAATTGGCATTCTTCTCCCCATGCCAAAAGCTTTTGGTGAAACCCTTAATATTGGTGGTGTTTGATAACGTTTAAATTCAGCTAGGTTAACCATTTTAAGAATTCTCTTTACCAAAACTTCATCATAACCCTCAGCTATAATCGCATGTGATCCCTTTTGCATTTCGATATGCTGAAATAGAATTTTATCAAGTGTATCATAATCTGGCAGCGAATCAGAGTCCTTTTGATCTGGTCTCAATTCTGCCGATGGTGGTTTAACAATTGTATTTTCAGGAATGATTTCACCATTTCTGTTGATATACCTTGACAATTGAAAAATTTGAGTTTTATATACATCGCCAATCACGCCAATTGCTCCACACATATCGCCATATAAAGTACCATAACCTACTGCACATTCGCTCTTATTAGAAGTGTTGAGTAAGATGTATCCGAATTTATTCGACATCGCCATTAACACAATTCCTCGGCAACGGGCCTGGATATTCTCTTCGGTTAAATTAAATGCCAAACCATCAAAAGGCTTTGCCAGCATGTTATCAAATGCATCAGCTGCTGCCTTAATTTCTATAATCTCATGTTTACAGCCAATATTGTTTACCAGATCTAGCGCATCTTTCACAGAGTGATCTGATGAATATTTAGAGGGCATTAGCACAGCCATCACATTTTCTGCACCTAAAGCTGTACAGGCTAAGGCACAAACAACAGCAGAATCTATCCCGCCAGAAAGGCCGAGTACCGCCTTTTTAAACCCAGATTTACGGAAGTAATCCTGAATGCCCAAAATCAGTCCATCGTGAATTTGAGAGATATCGCTAGCTCGTTCTGCCTGGGGATATTTATTTTTTACATGCTCAATTTCATCAAGGTCAAAAACTTGAAGATCCTCTTCAAAATATTTCATCTCAGCCTTTATCGCCCCTGTTTCATCAAAAACCAGTGATCCTCCATCGAAGATTATTTCTGTTTGTGCACCAACCTGATTTACATAGAATAAGGGCAGATTATATGTTTTGGCATTAGCTGATAATACTTGGATGCGATCTTCATCATGGCGATAATTAAAAGGAGATGCCGCAATGTTGATCATCAAGTCTGGGCCTTGCTTAATCAGTTCGTCCATTGGAGCCGATACATATAATGGATTGTCATTGATGTTCCAAAGATCTTCGCAAATGGTAAGTGCAATTTTCTTTCCCTTAAATGTTATACATTCGAATTGGTTATTGGGTTCGAAATATCGATACTCATCAAATACATCATAAGTTGGCAAAAGCGCTTTTTTTACGATTGATTTAACCTCTCCATTTTCAATAAAGTAAGCAGCATTATATAAATCTTTCCCTTTTAAAACATTATTTTTTATTGGAAGTCCAACAATACAAGCAATTGTTGCACAATGTTTTGCGATCTCCTGTGCCGCATTTTCACAAAGTGATATAAAGTCTGTATATTCTAAAAAATCCCTAGGCGGATATCCAGACAATGCCAATTCGGCAAAAACAACCAGATCAGCTCCTTTCTCTTTCGCTAAGGTTATATTTTTGATGATATGTTGTGTATTGAACTCGAAATTACCGATATGATAATTGAGTTGGGCTAATGCAATTTTCATTTTTATAATAAATTGTTAATCATTGGGTCACAAATTTCGCTTAAAAGAACACACCAAAATTGATGGCCACAAAATGATTTTTAACATTTCCATCCGTTGAGATATTCGTAAAGCCATTGTTATAGGTTAGCCCCAGTAACAAACTAGTTTTGCCACTTAAATCAAATTCACCTCCAGCTCCAATAATCATTCCCGCTCGATAAAAACGAGTATAATCTGTCGCATTGATATTGTCTGCGCTCCCTAAGCCTTGCGTTTCAGTATCTAATTTAGCTCCAATTCTAAAGTCATTAGACAAGCCAAATTGACCAAACCAGCGTATCCCATTCGTGCTTGCTGTTTTCAGTTTTACGGTAAGTGGAATTTCGATGTACTGCATCATGTACTTATTCTTTTGTTCAACCAAAGGAGGATTACTTGATGAGCTAATCGATAAAGGAACTAAGGCAGTGTTTTTCCCATTGATTGTAGTAATTGTTACTCCTGTTGAAAAACTATAGTTCTCTGCAAAATTAAAATCTCCGATTAATCCATAAGAAAATCCCAAGCTTACACCATTATCTTTTCCACCTTCAGTTTTAACAAAACCGAAATTGGGATGTGCTGTTAATCCAAGTCTAAAACCATAATTTCCCAATGTATTTTGTTGGGCATAAAGATTGGCACTAAAGAGTGAAAATAATATTGCTATAGCTGTTTTTTTCATGGTCTAATAAATTGTTTTTAAAGTTAACGAAGCAGTCCTGATTTTATGTTCATTTTGTTAGCCAAATTGTAAAATCATGATGGTTTCATGTTACTTGTATTTATATTTGTGATAATGGGCACTAAAATAAAACATTTCCAAATTTATCTTTTTTTTCTCTCTCTAGGCGTTATTTTTTCTTGTAATGAGGGACAAAAACCTGATGTGAGCGAGATTAAGTTAGCCATTAAGATACAACGTTTTGAAAAAGACTTATTTGAAGGAAAAGGAAAACCTATAGATGGCACTGATCAATTATTAGCTCAGAAATATGGCGTTTTTTATGATGACTTCTCACATAGAATGGTTGGAAATCCCAGCTTAACTGGCCCTGAAGTACTTACTGCCTTATATAAAGATCAAGCTTACACAGACTTAAACAATGAGGTTGACAGTGTTTTCCCTAATCTGAAAAAAGTAGAAGATGATTTAACTCAAAGTTTTAAATACATTAAACATTATTATCCCAAGATTAAGGTGCCTCGTTTCATCTCTTTACTTTCTGGTTTTGCCTATCAGATTACCACAGGTGATGATTATATGGGGATTGGATTGGATATGTTTCTAGGCAAGGACAGCAAGTTTTACGGTGCGCTTGTACAAAGCATTCCGGTGTATCAATCTAGACGCTTCGAACCACAATACATCGTTCCACGGGTAACTGAAGTTTATGCGAGAGAAGAACTTTTCAAGGAAAGAGATGAAGACCGATCGTTTTTATCAAAGATGATCTACAATGGAAAGATCTTGTACTTTATGGATCAGATTTTACCTGAAGCAACTACTGATACGGTCAAAATTGGTTACACTGAGAAACAACTGGGTTGGTGCCAAACTTTTGAAGGAAATATTTGGGGCTATTTCTTAGAAAATGAATTGTTATACCAAACTGATTATCAAAAAATACAGACCTACTTAACTGATGGGCCCTTTACTCCACAATTGGGCGAGAAAAGATCTTCAGCGCCAAAACTTGGAGTATGGATAGGGTGGCAAATTGTAAGAAAGTATATGAAGGAAAATCCAGCAATTACTTTACAAGAGTTAATGGCCGACACGGATTATCAGAAAATACTAACATTGGCGAAATATAAGCCGAAAGAAAGTCTTTAAAGATTAGAAGTTGAAACTTAGAGTTAACAATATTTAACCAGAAACTAATGACCGAAGCAATAACACCTAAAAAAAAGATTGGTATTGTACTATCAGGCGGTGGCATAAGAGGCATTGCACATTTAGGAATTTTGAAGGCCTTTATGAATATGGGCATTCAATTTAGCCACATCAGCGGTACAAGTGCAGGTTCTATTGCTGGTTCTTTTTACGCTGCTGGAATTGATCCAGAGGAAGGTTTAAATATTTTTATCAGAACTAAATTATTACGATTTATACGACCTGCGATTGGTTCATTGGGTTTAATTAACATTGAGAATACTAGAGAAATATTGAAAGAATATTTCCCACACGATAAAATTGAGGACTTAAAAATTCCACTTACTATTTGTGCCACCAATTTTAGCGAGGGTAATTTAGCATACTTTACCAAAGGCCCATTAATTCGCTCCATACTTGCCTCTAGTTGCATACCCGGCATTTTCAAACCTATTATGATTGATAACCACATGTATGTTGATGGTGGTATTTTAAACAATTTCCCTGTAGAACCATTGCTTAATAATTGTGACTATATTATTGGTTCCTCATGCAACCATCTAAAACCCGTTGATAAGATTACAAAAATTGCCCAGCTCATGCAAAGAGCTGGTGTAATGTCAATTAACCATGACATGGAACGGAAAGCCAAATTTTGTGACCTGCTAATTGAGCCTAAGGGTATGGGAGAGATCAGCACATTCGACATGAAAAAAGCGGAGACGATTTATTGGCTGGCTCATGAAGAAGCATTAAGAGCCATTAAAAACTCCGAAAGCTTTCAGGAATTAATTAGAGAATAAATATTTCATGGCCAAATTTAAATCACCTTTATACAAGAGATTTGATTTAATTTTTATTGGATCAATATTCTTACTGTCATTAATAAGCCTTGTTATATTTGATTTTAAGCTTAATTCTTTTCATCCGATACTGATCATCGTTTTTAGCTTTTTAAGCTATTACGCGTTGCGGTATGCCCTATCATGCGAAACTACAATTGAAGTAATGGATGATATTTTAACTATTAATCAATGCAATAGCACATTTGACATCTCCATTGCGATTGACATTCACTTAAACGAGGTGAGAGGTTACGAGATTAACCAGGTTACAAAAGGTAGCACAGCATTGTTTATTTATACCAATTCGTTTAGCTACTATAAGTTTTCTTTAATGAGAACTAAGGATGAACTTACTATTCAAAATTACCTTGGTACATTTATTAAAAAATTAGATAGCAAGACAAATCCATTATTTTCTTCTTTTTTAACCGCCTATCTATTTGCGTTCAAAAGATCAATCATCTACATCATTTTATCTGCTACTGCGATTGCAGGTCTCTTTTTTATAGTAGAAAGGCAAACGATTTGGCCTTCAAATAAGTTTGTCTTCCCCTTCTTATCATTTATAATTTCCACTGCTTTGTGGTACATCATTATCCGAATACCTGTTAAAAGAAATTATTTTAGATTTGGTGCCTTTTATTGGTTCAGTAATTTTCTCTTTTATACGTCAATGTTCGTGATGTACCCACTGTTGATTAAAATTACTGAGATTAGAGAAAACCCTATCACGTTTAATCATCCCTATGAAATGCTAAAATCAAAGCATAGCGGATTGTTTTTAATCAAGAAGGTTAGCTACAACCCCAATCTGATACTTTTGTACGATTATCAAGAAAACCCTAATGTAAAGGGAAAAAGCTTTCCTGTAACACATCATTTTTTAACTCCGCTTGGAAGTGGCGACAGCATAAAAACAAATGGCTTGTATAACTTATGGTTATTCAAAACATACGAGCAATACGTTAAGAAGTCATTGATGGAGCAGACAAAACGAGAGGAGATCTTCAACTTCCATATTCAATCTAAACAGGAATTTATAGAATCATTAAATACACAGCCTAACTTTTATACCTTAGTTGAGCAGGATGACCGTATTAATTGGCTATTAAATCCTAGCTCTAATTTTAGTAAATCAGGCATCATTATAGAGCCACATTGGGAAACTATGTCTGAATACAAAAGGGCACTCCAAAAGCAAATGTTATTCTTAATTCTTGCAATAGTTATGATGAACTTGGTGGGCTGTATCTTTATTGCAATCCATAGATAGCAAATTTATCTTTAGCAATATTGGCCTAAAGGAAAAGAATTTAGACATTTAGAGTAATCAACTGATCGCCATCTAAAACTGGAATGGCTGTGCAAATATCAAGCTTTAAGCAAAATTGCACATCCTTCTCGATATTTAATTGTTCTAAACGATGACTATGTGATGATTTATGTAAATATGTTCTTAAGTCATTTTTTGCCATCAAATACATGTCTTCCGCGACAACACAAGAATCATCAAAATGAACAAAATCTTTTCTTAGTATATTCACTACAGCACCAGCAAACAAGGTATCCTCCAAGTTAAATTTGTCTTTCCAGCCGGCACAAAGTAACAATACATCCTTATCTTGGACTTTTAACCAATTGCACAATGAGGTAAGGTTCAAAAAAGACCCAATTACCACTTGATATGCAGTTTTTTGTGCCATTCGCATCGCCTTTGTGCCATTTGTAGTAGTTAGGACGATGGTTTCACCATTAACTTTCTCTTTTGAATAAGAAAATGGAGAATTTCCAAAGTCATATCCGGGTACTACTTCGCCGTTTCGCTCTGCAGCCAGGAGATAACCTTTATCTGCATATTTTAAACAATCTTCTACATGCTCAACAGGAATGATAGCTATAGCACCATTATCGATCCCATAAGTAATGGATGAAGTAGCGCGCAATATATCAATTACGACAACAATACTATTGCTAGTATCGTATAGATTTAATAGAGCGGGCGTTAAACAAACTTCTATAGTTCTAGACATTTGAAAAGATGAGATATTAGATGTGAGATGCTAGATGTGAGATATTAGATATTAGATTGTTTGGCAGCGTCTCAAATCTAAAATCTCATCTCTCACGTCTATTTCCACGTCTATTTATAAAATGGAAACTTAACTACTTTTGCTTTGATTTTTTGATTTCTAATCTCGATAAAAATCTCTGTGCCTTCCTTTGTGAATTCTTTATTAACATATCCCATTCCAATCGCTTTCTGCAATGAAGGAGATTGTGTTCCAGAAGTTACTTTACCAATAAGATTACCAAGTGCATCAACTATCTGATAATCATGACGGGGAATACCTCTATCAATCATTTCGAAACCAACTAATTTACGCGTAATACCAGCTTCTTTTTGTGCCAATAAAGCATCGGAGTTGGTAAATTGTTTGGTGAATTTAGTTACCCAACCCAAACCTGCTTCAATTGGAGATGTAGTATCATCAATGTCGTTTCCGTATAGACAGAAGCCCATTTCTAAGCGCAATGTATCGCGAGCTGCTAAACCAATAGGTTTAATTCCATACTCTGCACCAGCTTGAAAAATAACATCCCACAATTGTTCAGCGTATTGATTTTCGAAGTAGATTTCAAAACCGCCGGCACCAGTATAGCCCGTAGCAGAAACCACTACATTTTCTATTCCCGCAAATGTGCCTTTCTTGAAAGTATAATATTCCATTGATGCTAAGTCTATGTCAGTCAAACTTTGCAATGCGTCTGCTGCTTTTGGACCCTGAACAGCCAAAAGTGAAGTCTGATCAGAAATATTGTGCATTTCTACCCCATCGGTATTGAATTTCTGGATCCAATTCCAATCCTTTTCAATGTTAGATGCATTAACCACCAACATATAGGTTTTTTCATCTATTCGATAGACTAATAAATCATCAACAATACCGCCATCCTCATTTGGTAAGCAAGAATACTGAACTTTACCATCATAAAGCTTTGAAGCATCATTACTTGTAACCCGTTGAATAAGTGCCAATGCATTTTCTCCTTTTAATATAAACTCACCCATGTGGCTTACATCAAATACCCCTACAGCAGTTCTAACTGTAGCATGTTCTGCATTGATTCCCTCATATTGAACTGGCATGTTGTATCCAGCAAAGGGAACCATTTTAGCACCTAATGAGATATGTTTTTCTGTTAATGCGGTATTCTTCATCCTTGTATTTAAATTATGGTGGGCAAAAATACTAAGAAAAAGGCAATGTTTTTAGATGAAGTGGATTTAACCTCGGAAGTCGAAAAATTCAACCTCCGAGATAAAACTGCCTACGTCAGGAATGATTATTTAAATCATCAAGAAACGATGGCTATGGCATTATTGACCCAGGTACCATTCGAAATCCTTTTATACTCATATCCTAGATTATAATAGCTAACTGTAGTTCCGATTGGGAAATCAGCTATAGGATAAGTTGAATTTAGAAAAGCAGCATTTGGAGCAGTACCACTCGATACAGAAACAAATGGGAGTACCTCTGTTTTTTCAGGCGGCAGAGATCGCATCCCAGAAATTGCTTCCAGGTACTCAAAGCCATCTCGTTGATTGGGTTGCAGACCTGGTCCACCTTCTGCCCATTCGGCAACGTTGTAAACCGTAAAAATTTTAGGCAGGTTATGTGTTGCGATATGGTCAACTGTTCGGTTAACTAGGTTAGCAAAAGCTTCTGGAGTGGAATTCGCATAACTATAGTTGGAAGGATGTGGTGCAGCAGTCTCTGCAGAGGTCATTAATGAAACCACATCTCTTTTACCAGTAGGAAGCGGCATATCATTTGCATAAGCGGAGTACTGAGTATATGTTCCTCCGTAATTTTTAGTGTAATTACCTGATAACAGAATAAGACCAGCAGCTTTGAAAGAAGCCAATCTATTTTCCGACCATACAGTTGGTCCTCCCAAATTTCTGCAGATGATACACATACCATCATATCCTAAATCCTTCACCATATCATTTAGCAAAAGTAATCTGGCACTGGTATTCGTCACGCCGTTAAAATTATCATACTCACCCCTCATTGCCTCAAGATCAAAGATGAAGAATACCGGGTAAACTTTATTATTGATTCTGTGCGTACTGAAGTTTTTGTATACTCCATAAATAGAATTGATGAGCCATTCTTGCTGTGCATTTAATTCTGCAATAGTGTCTGCTTTATAAGAAAGCCACATTACATACTGCAGATTTTTGAAGTTTTTAACATTGTTGAACAACTGATACACCCAGTAATTTCTCTTAGAGGGTAAATTTCCAAAGCTGCCTTCGGTAACGGTATTGGTAATAATGACTCCGTTTATCCCATATTTTGCTAACCAATAACATTGCCAATCCAATACATTGGCATCATCACCTCGGTACCAGCCAAGCAAGGGATGTCTAGATGGGTCATAATCATTATAATATTCACTTTGAACAGTGAAGTTCCACCTCCAATCATACCAAACTTTGTTATTCCCTGAAACTAGATCTTGTTGTAAGCCAAAGTCATTGTACCAGTGCGCAAGCACATTTATACCTTTGCCTGCTAAAGGTTCTGCCATCGGTGCTGGAAGAATATTGCCATCTGAAATTGGTGTGGTTGATGACTGTGCAACCTTCTTTTCATCAATATTGTGAGGGATTCCTATTAATGGCATATCTTCCTTATATACCACTGCTCCCTTGTAATGGATTTTTCCAGTACCTACCACTTGGTGATCTAGAAGATCAACATTAGTAGGAAGTGCTTTTATTTCCTCACTTAGAGAAATCTTGAGCCCTGTCTCATTACTTCGTTCAACGATAGCACCTAACGCTTGCGAAGTTATGGTGTCTTGGTCGCCACTTACGAAAGTGATGGGCAAAGTTTCTTGGTACACACGTTTAAATGTCTTCCCTCCAACAATAGATAGGATATCAATGCCATTGTCAGTACTTATAGCATCTAAGGCGTCGTACTTCCAAAAACCTTCTTTTCCTTGGTCAGTGGTGTAACACAAATCTGCTGGCGGCGGATCGGCAAATAACCTAATTTGAGCAATAGTTGTTTTGAGTGCAATGTCTACTACATTTGCAACTTCGCGAACAACATTGTCGCTTCCTTTTGTTTTAATTCTTTCTTGAGACCCAAGTGCAATTGAGCCTGAGATATCTCCAGCAAAGTCATCTTTAACTGGAATATCCAATTCATCTGTAACGGTAACGATTGATTCTGTCATAACGGTAAAATTTTAATTATTTAACTTCACCAAAATTACAGCATGAAAATATGTTAATTTTCGTTTCTCACTTACCTTCAGTAGTTGATAAAACCATTATCTAATGAATTTGGACTATCACTGGTTAAAGCCTCATAAATCTCCAACATCCGCTTAGCATTTGCATTAATTTCGTGATCTCTTACTGCAGTTTTCCTGGCATTAATTCCAATTTCACGCCATCTATTGGGCTGAGTAACACATTGCAGAATAGCACGATAAAATTCATCTGGCGTATCTGCTATTAAAATGTCTTTACCATGCTCGCAATTTATTCCTTCTGCTGCCATCGTAGTGGCGATAATACATTTCTGCATTGCCATGCCTTCAATAATCTTAACCCTCATTCCACTTCCAGCTAAAAGCGGAACAATCATAATTGCCTTAGAATTCATAAATTCTACCGCATCGAAAACCTCACCTTCAACAATCAGATTTTCAGAGTCATAATCAAAGAATTGCTTCTGCATACTCTTTCCAGCAATGTAGAAACGTAATTCTCCATTTAATTTCTCAATGTCGGGCCAAATCTCATCTAAGAACCATTCTAAGCCTTCCTTATTTGGTCGCCAGCTCATGGCACCTAAATGAAATAGTGTTGGAAAACTAGTTTTTTTAATATCAACCTTATATTTTTCCAGGTCAAGTGCCACAGGGAAAACTGCTAATCGTGTTTGGCATCCCATTAACAATATCTTTTGCCTATCGGGATTACTAATTGCAAATACCTGATGGAAACGGTTGATTTGTTCTGTTTCGTAAATCTTCAGTCGCCTAGATAGGAATTCAAGGTATTTTTTTCTAGGCCTAAAATGTTCTCCAGCAGCTAATCTTTCCCAAACATCAAACTCTATATGATGTGCTCTATAGATCAGCTTTGCTTTGCTGTTTTCTTTAACTATATCTAAATACGGTACTACGAACAACCCTTCAAATTGAATAATATCAAACTCTTGTTCCTTTAAAATATCTTCTAAAAGTTTACTAGCATCATCATCGTAAAATCGGGAAACATTGTAAGATTGATTAGAAAAAATATTGAAGAAAGCTCCCCAAATGTTTATTTCTGTATCAATATCGTAAGAATGAAAGTTTATTTGTTCGAAAACCGAGTCATAGATATCATCAATATCTACCTTGTTTCTACTTGGATTAATACTGAACAGAGAAATTTCTACCCCAAGTTTTAGCAGCCCCTTAATGGTATTATAAACCACTATTGGATATCCACTATTGGGTGGAAATGGGACAACATTACTTAGTATGAGAACTTTCACGCAATGAAATTACAAATTATCCTTCTTCTATAAAAGTGAGTTTAAGTTGCGGATCGCTAACATTGAAAGTTTTACGATGGAATGGCGATAGCCCAGTTTCTATTACTGCTCTTCGATGCGCTATAGTTGGATAACCTTTATTTTGCTTCCAATTATACTGAGGATACTCACCATGTAAATTTAACATAAACTCATCACGATGTGTTTTTGCCAGAATAGAAGCAGCGGCAATGTTTAAATACTTCCCATCTCCTTTTACAATACAGCTATGAGGGATTTCTGGATATGCTTTGAACCGATTGCCATCAATTACCAGATATTGAGGTTGGACATGTAGTTTTTCTATGGCTCTATGCATTGCAAGAAACGAAGCATTTAAAATATTAATGCGATCTATTTCTTCGTGATCTACCGCTGCTACAGCCCAGGCCAATGCCTCTTTTTCTATGATGGGTCTCAGCTTATCCCGTTGCTCATGCGTTAGCTGCTTTGAGTCGTTTAAGCTTTCCAAATAAAAATCTGCAGGCAAAATTACAGCTGCAGCAAACACAGGCCCAGCTAAACAACCTCTGCCAGCCTCGTCGCACCCAGCCTCAATTAATTCTATTTGATAACTATTGATTAACACATTGCAAAGTTAAGGATTCATATTTCAGAATTTATCTATTAATGATTATCTGTAAGAGGGGAAAGATTTGAGATTTGAGGCTAAGGACTGGATGCAGAGGTGGGCGTTCGAAAAAGATAAAGCTTAAGTTAAGTCTGCCTCAAATCCGTATCAAGTCCTTGTCATATCCGTATACGCTATAGCATTGGTGTAGTTGTCCTATACTATTCTTATACAGAAATATTTTGCCCTTTAACATCAAATGCATCGCGCAAGCCAATTGCCAATAGGTTAAATGCATAAACGGTAAGCATAATGGCTAAACCAGGCAAAACGGCTAGATAAGCGGCATCCATAATGATGTAGCCATAATGTTCTTTAATCATTGTACCCCAGCTTGGCATAGGCGGTTGTGCTCCAAATCCCAGAAAGCTTAAGCCTGTTTCCAATAAAATAGCCGAGGCAAAATTAGCTGAGGCCATTACCAATATTGGGCCAGCGATGTTGGGTAAAATATGTCTGGCGATAGTTCTACTTGTCGAAAAACCTAATGCTTTTGCGGCCTCTACAAATTCTACTTCTTTTAGTGCCATCACCTGTCCACGGACCAATCTCGCAACATCTACCCAGGTAGATAGGCCAACAGCAATAAATATCTGCCAAAAACCTTTACCCAATGCAAATGAAATGGCTATAACCAATAATAAAGAAGGTAAGGACCAGATAACATTCATGAACCAACTGATCAACGCATCAGTTTTGCCACCGAAGTAACCTGCAATGGCTCCTAAGCTCACTCCAATAAATAATGAGATTAAAACAGCGATAAGACCAACTGAAAGTGAAACTCGAATTCCTAAGATAAGCCTGCTCAATAAGTCTCGTCCATAAATATCTGTACCAAAATAAAAGGTTTTTTGATATACATTATTCGCCTCAAAGGCAGTTTCTTTCTGATGCTGATCTGTAACCAACGTACAACTTGCACAAAGATCTTTAAGTTGATACTTGCTTTCCTTGGCAACTTCGTCATCTCCAATATACTCATATGCATACACTTCGTTATTTACCAAACGATAGGAAGTAATTGGTAAACTTTTAAAATCAGCTTGCTGCCCATAAAGCATCTTTTCAAAAAGATTAACCTTTTTGATTTTTTGATATCGCTCGATAATTAAAAATCTAAAAGTTTTGCCCGGTTTTGCTTTATTAATCTGTAAACAATAGGTATTGGCAAATGGTGTTTGATCAGGGGTAATTAAATAGCCTAAAATACCGATCAACATTAATAAAAGAATAAATATTAGTCCACCAAACGCAAATTTATTGCGTTTAAATCTAATCCATATTTTTTTTGAGGGACTGTTGTTCATTTTATTTTACCATGCGATCTTTCCATTTGTATTTACCCGAATTTCCAGCAATGCCAATGTAAACAATATATAAAATATGTAAAATGCTAACTATAGGCAGTAAAACTAGCAATTGTTTTCGTTTAAAGAAACTAGTGACCCCATTTAAGAAAATGAATTCCAATACAATTTTAAGGGCCAATTGAAATAGCAGAAAATACAGGCTAATGCTTTCATAAAAAGCAATTGCTAATAAAGTATTTAATATCATGCTTAGGTTAAATAACCAAATACTGACCCCCAAAATAATTACTGATTTATCTTTATAACGGGTACTTTTTGATGCCCATCGTTTTCGTTGTTGGATAAACTCACCTAAAGTTGGCTTTGCGTGTGTATAAACAACGGCATCATTATTTTTCAAGAATCCTATTTTACCTTCATACAATGCAGCCATTTTATGTAGGAGTAATTCATCATCTCCTGAAGCCAAATCATCAATTCCTTTAAAGCCACCAACTTCAAAAAAGGCATCCCGTTCATAAGCAAGGTTTGCACCATTGCAAGTACTGGGGTTTTTATTGCCTATTGTAGATGCGCCTAAACCAATTAGATATGAAAATTCCAATGTCTGTATTCTTTCAAACAAGCTCTTTTCTTCAAAATAAGCCACTGGTGAGGAAATCATCTTGAATTGATATGTTTCGTAATAATTGACAATTGATTTTAACCAATGCTGTCCCATCCTACAGTCTGCATCTGTGGTGATGATCAATTGCCCATTTGCTTTTGAAATTGCTGTTTGGATTGCCTTTTTTTTGTAAGAATTTAAGGCATTCGATTCGTTGAGCTGAATTAACTGAACACCATCCTTTGCATAACCAGAAATGATATTTGCTGTATTATCTGTAGAATGATCGTCGATAATAATGATTTCCATTAAGCTCTTATCATAATCCTGGGCTAAGATATCTGCTATAGTTTTAGCAATTAGCACCTCTTCATTACGCGCTGCTATCAAGATAGATACTTTGGTTTTGGCAGCCTGTTGATTGTATTTAAAAACTGGTATTTTTCTCCATCCTTTAATAAAGGTATAAACGACAAACACATAAATTAGTGTAAGAAAAACAGAAAAATAATTAATTGCGCTGATTACTTCCAAAGAAATTAAGTTTAAAGACGAAATAAGATCCTAATATAGCAGGAATTATAATATTTATTAGCCATATACTGGCAGTACATGCTACAATTGCTGCATTTTGCTGTGTTACATACTTAAATAATTCAACAGCGGTAATACTTCTTACACCAATATCCAGTAAATCTAGTGATGGTAATGCTGATTGGATAAAAAATAAAATGGATACCAACATAATTACATCCAAGTAGTGAATTTCTGGGATGAGCCAGATGAACATAATCAGGTACTGTGTACTGAAAACTACATATCTTGCTAAACAGAAAAAGAAAATGGTTAAAAGCTCTCCCTTTTTATACCTGGCCAATATGGTATAAAATTTTTTATACTTTCTTGTAAACGGTATTGATAGCAAAACCCTATTTAGCCATTTGATATTAAAGAAGAAAATGATGAGGAAAAGGCAGAATGCAAGTGCTACGAAGCAACCAAACAAAAACAACCAATGGTTTATTTTTATAAATCGATGAACAAAAAAACAGGCTGCTATGGCGCCAAATATATTTGTGAGCACCAATTGACCAATGTTACCAACTGCCATGGCAACCACACCAGCTATTCTTCTTTTGGGAGAAAGAAAAAATACACGCCCTCCATATTCACCAATTCTGTTTGGCGTAAATACCGCCAATGTTAAACCGCAAAAAACAGATTCGATGGCTAACCATAAACCAATTCTTTCAACTGGCCTTACAAGCTTTTTCCATTTTAATGCTTCAATTCCCCAATTGATCAGCATTAATAAGGCAACAATACTTAAGATGATCCAAATTTGTGATTTGGGCATTGCATTTAGCAGTGATACAAACTCCTTTAGATTATTGTTCGCAATTAGTTTTGCATAGATAAACCAAAATGCAAAAGCAACAATTGCGATTTTAATGGATATGGAAAGTATCTTTTTGTATTGAACCGTCAATTTTTAATTTTTGATACTGCAAATATGCTTAATATTGTGCTAATGTTGGTTGAAAAAAAAGAACGGATCATATTGGGTATTGACCCAGGCACAGCCATAATGGGCTACGGGATCGTTTTAGAAAAGGGAAGTAAAATAGAATTGATCAGTATGGGGGTTGTGAAAATGGGCCATTTAGATGACCATTTTTTAAAGCTCCAACGCATCTTCGAAAAAACCATTGGTTTGATTGATCAATATAAGCCTGATGCACTAGCAATCGAAGCTCCATTTTACGGGAAAAACATTCAGGTGATGCTCAAATTAGGAAGGGCACAGGGAGTAGCCATGGCAGCTGCACTTTCTAGAAATCTTTCGGTAACGGAATATGCACCTAGAAGGATTAAACAATCCATTACTGGCAAAGGAACGGCGAGTAAGGAACAGGTTGCGGCAATGTTGCAAAGGCTATTAAACTTTAAGGAAACCCCAGAGTTTCTAGATGCTACAGATGGTTTAGCTGTAGCAGTTTGCCATTCTTTCCAAAGGATAGATACCAGTGGGCCTGCAAAGTCATATTCAGGATGGGATGCTTTTGTAAAAGACAATAAAAAACGTGTAAAATAGCGCTATCAGTAGATGATTATACACGTTATTTGGATTGCTATAAAATCAAATTATTTTACAGTTATCCATGTAATTAAAAACTGGCAAGAAGAAATCAACTTGCCAGTTTTAATGCCATAACAGCTCTTTAAAAGCTATACAAAACCTAAACATTATTTTCTTTTGCTTAGATAATATCTCACGCCGAAAAAGGTTAATAAACCAATTAAAACTAACATCCAGAGATTAGCAATTACCAAGATTAATTCTTTGAAGATTACCCAACCATCAACTAGGTTTAGTCCTAATCTTTGAAAGAAACCGGGGCGATAGTCATTCAAATTATCATTACCAACAATATAGGTTTTTACGGTATGATCCTGATAGAAGTTTAAGGTGATGGTGCTAAATTTCACACGGTCATCAATAGACAAGTTCTCGATTTTTTTGTCAACATAGTCATCCTTAATATATAGTGAGGTTTCAACGTTGTTGCCTTTTCTTTTAGCGGTTTGATTGATGGTCTTTAATGCTTCTGCCCGGTTCTGTGCTTTTAGTTTATTGGACAAATAAATAATGCGCTGATCATCCATTTTCATTGCCTGCTGATCTACAAATACAGCCATTTTTGCAACGCCATTTATGAAGTCATCTAATTTTTCTGAAGGAACTCGAGCTATAAGGGTAGCTTCTTTACGATAAGAAATGATCTCTTTTAGCGAATCTGTAGAGTATTTAACTTTTTTGCTTTCGTCAACATAACTTTGGATAGCAAACTCTGATACGGTACCACCTTGCGCCTTCAAAGTTAAGCTCAGTTGCTCTTTTGTGTACTGAACATCTTTAACCCTGAAACGCATATCAGCAGTTTTAATGATCTTAGGCGTTGAGGTTGTATCTTTTGAACTGACTGTGCTATCTAAACTTTCTGTGTTACTATAATCAGATGAAGCGTATTCTTTTTTGTCTGAGTTGCAGCCATAGATCGAAGCGGAGATGGCGATGCAGGTTAGGAATTTTTTCATGGTCTTTAAATGCTTAGGTTACTGCTTAATGCGCAATACCTCATTTAAGTAACCTTTAATTCTGAAAGTCACATGAATGATACAAAATGAGAAAGTCTACATTAGTTTTAAACTACTGTAGACTTTCTTTATAATTTGGGATATATTATTTTGCGTTTAAAATCTTAAAAACTGCGATGCAACTCCACACAGCGCCAATTAAGAGAATTACCCATGAAACAATTGACAACATTACTGAGTCAAATGCAAAACGTAAAAAAACGCCAATCACACTAATGATAATACCTACTGCCATTGTTTTATAAATAGCAGGATTATTTGCAGTTGCCATGCTATGATCTCTTTCTTCTGCTTGATTCATTTTGATTTCTTTAAAGTTATGCTACAAAAATAATATTTATTAGCTAATATCAGTATACAATTTAATAAGTTTTAAGCTTTTCTAGTCTTTGTTTTGCCTTTTCGGCTTCACTTAGTTTATCACCTTTGTACAATAGTTTTTCCCAGTCGCCATACATTGGGTTTGGCAGCACAATAAACTTTGTACCAAAGAGCTCTTGGAGTTTGTTTACTTCTTCCTTGGTGTCCTTATTATCACGATAAAATGCGTTAGAAAAATCGCTTAAATTATCTCCGCACAACAATAAAACGTTATATTTTTCGAGTATTTGTTGTCTCCGTGCTTCCTTATCTGAGGTCGTGGTTTTAATTAAAAAATGAGCATCATCTACATTAGGGAAACCGAATTTCCTTAAGTTTTTTATAGTACCTTCATAGTCTGCCTTTTCCCGATTGGTTACATAAAAAGTTTCAACATTTTTACTGGCTGCAAACTTCAGAAATGCCAATGCGCCTGGCACGGTATCGGCCATTGCCAAGCTAGTCCATTTAGTCCAATCTAAAGGCACATAACTTACGCCTGAGCGAATTTCATGACCTTGAAAGGCTGAGTTGTCCAATATGGTTTCATCCGCATCTACAATCACACAATTGGGCTTACCATTAGATTGGTTCCAAAGTGCTTCCTTAAGTGATAAACGTGCAAAGTTATAGGCTTGAAATGCGAGTGCCCTGTATTCACCACTAAATTGTTGCCATAATACTGCATTGGTATAATCTCTTTCTGGAGTTGCCTTCTGAGCAAGGGTAAATAGTGGCAGCAATGCAATTGCACAGCTAAAAAGATACTTTTTCATGGAAATCAAATTTTGTCAAAGATAAAGTTTCTGTTGAACATCATGGTTATGAATCTCCCAAAGGGAATGAATTGAGTTGGATGCTACTTGATAGATCCTTCCCTCGTCAGGATGACAAAATGTTTGGCGTAAATTGTATAATCAAGCGAAACTTTCTTAAATAATGGCATTGGCCTTTGAGGGATATTGAATCAAAAAAACCCTTACCAATTAAGATAAGGGTTTATATTTTCCTTCGGCTAGCTTAGGATGAAACTATTTATTATCCGTTTAGCGCAGCTGCACCACTTACAATCTCAGTAAGCTCTGTGGTAATTGCTGCCTGACGAGCTTGGTTATAAGATAATTTCAATGCTTTTAATAAGTCACCAGCATTTTCTGTTGCTTTATCCATTGAAGTCATACGTGCACCATGTTCAGAAGCGTGAGAGTCTAGGACTGCTTTGTATAATTGTATTTTGATAGACTTAGGAATCAATTGTGTTACAATTTCTTCTTGATTAGGCTCCAAAATATAATCTACGTTAGTAGTTACTTCTTTCGATGCAACTTTATCTTTTGCTACTGGTTCTGCTTTTGGTAATGGCAACAATTGTTCAGTTGTTAAGATCTGAACAGCTGCATTTTTGAAACGGTTGTATACCAGTTCTACTTTATCGAATTCGCCCTTTTCAAAACCTGCCATGATTGCATCAGTAATATGGGTAACGTTTTCGAAGGTTAAAGCGCTATAAACCTCATTATTATTACCAATAACATTATAGTTACGTTTTTCATAAAAATCCTGAGATTTTTTACCAATGGCAACAATACTTACATTGCCATTTTTTAGTTGTTCACTATACTTTGAGGCAATTAAATTGTTAGCAGCTTTTATTACGTTCATATTGAAAGCACCAGCCAAACCACGGTTTGAAGATACAACAACGACCAATACTTTATTAGGCTCACGTTCTTGAATAAAGGGAGATGATGAGCCTTCTAAACTTGAAGAAAGATTTCCTAAGATTTCTTTCAATTTGGTAGCATACGGACGTAACTGAACAATAGCATTGGTAGCACGCTTCAACTTAGCAGCCGAAACCATTTTCATAGCTTTGGTAATCTGCTGTGTTGATTGTACCGATGATATACGAATTCTTACTTCTTTTAAATTAGCCATTTTTTGTTAGTAGCTAGTACTTAGTAGTTAGTAGTTAGATGATTTATCTATATACTTTGTACTAAGTACTATTGTCTAATTAATATTTACTTGAAATTTCTTTTGCAACTGTATCTAAAACACCGGTGATTGAATCATCAAACTTACCAGCTTTTAATGCTGCCAAAGTTTCTGGATGACGTAATTCCAATGCTTGCAAATATTCTGCTTCAAATTCTTTAACCTTATTTACAGGAACCGAACGCATTAAGTTCTTGGTACCCACATAAATAATAGCAACTTGTTTTTCTACTGTTTGAGGTGAGAACTGGGCTTGTTTAAGCATTTCTACGTTACGTGCACCTTTATCAAGAACAGATTTTGTAGCCGCATCTAAGTCAGATCCGAATTTAGAGAAAGCCTCTAACTCACGATACTGAGCCTGATCCAATTTCAAGGTACCTGCTACTTTTTTCATTGATTTGATCTGTGCGTTACCACCAACACGTGATACAGAGATACCTACGTTAATTGCCGGACGGATACCAGAGTTGAACAAGTTCGACTCTAAGAAGATCTGGCCATCAGTAATTGAAATTACGTTTGTTGGGATATAAGCAGAAACGTCACCAGCTTGTGTTTCGATAATTGGCAATGCAGTTAATGAACCTCCACCTTTAACGATTCCTTTTAATGAATCTGGTAAATCATTCATTGCTTTTGCGATCTCGTCGTTAGCGTTGATTTTTGCTGCACGTTCTAATAAACGACTGTGAAGATAAAATACGTCACCTGGATAAGCCTCACGACCTGGCGGACGACGTAGTAATAATGAAACTTCACGGTAAGCAACAGCTTGTTTTGATAAATCATCATAAACGATTAAAGCTGGTCGACCAGTATCACGGAAGAACTCACCAATTGCAGCACCTGCAAATGGAGCATAAAACTGTAAAGGAGCTGGTTCTGCAGCTGATGCAGCGACAACTACAGTATAAGGCATTGCACCGTTTTCTTCTAAAGTACGAACGATGTTAGCTACTGTACTTGCTTTTTGACCGCAAGCTACATATATACAGAATACAGGGTTACCTGCTTCATAAAATTCTTTTTGATTGATAATGGTATCAATACAAACAGCGGTTTTACCAATCTGGCGATCGCCGATTACCAACTCACGTTGACCACGACCGATTGGGATCATACCATCAATAGCTTTGATACCCGTTTGTAAAGGCTCAGTAACTGGTTGGCGATAAATTACACCTGGAGCTTTACGTTCTAAAGGCATTTCATAGGTTTCACCTAGAATTGGTCCTTTACCATCGATAGCTTCACCTAGTGTATTTACTACACGGCCTAACATACCTTCACCAACTTTAATAGAGGCAATTTTCTTGGTACGTTTAATGGTGTCACCTTCTTTGATTTCATCTGATGGGCCTAATAAAACCACACCAACGTTATCTTCTTCAAGGTTTAAAACGATACCTTGCAACCCGTTTGCAAATTCAACTAACTCGCCACTTTGAACTTTAGTTAAACCGTAAACGCGGGCAATACCATCACCCACTTGTAATACGGTACCAACTTCTTCAAGTTCAGCTTCTGATTTAAAGCCTGACAATTGTTGTCTGATAATTGCCGAAACTTCGTCTGGTCTTACCTCTACCATAATTTTATTTTTGATTTCTTTTTTTTAATATTTAACAAACCCAAAGCTATAAGCTTTAGTCTTTAAGCATTCTGCTTAATTAGCAAATTCTTTTTTCAGTTTATTCAATCCGCCAGCAATACTAGCATCAAATTGTTTATCACCAACTTTAAGAATAAAACCACCTATTAACTTCTCGTCAACTTTCTCTTTAATGATTACTTCCTTTGCACCCAATTCCTTTTTCACTAAGCTAACAATCTCTGTTTTATTATCATCAGTTAATGCTGTAGCACTAGTTACCTCTGCAGTTACAATACCTTTGATAAATTGGTATTGATTGATAAACTGTTTTGAGGTTTCGAACAAAATCCCAGAACGACCTTTATTAACTACCAGCTTCAAAAAGGTTTGTGTAATCTGATGTACTTTATTACCAAAAACGTCATTTAAAATTCCAGCTTTTTTATCTAAAGGAACAATAGGATTTTTTAAGATTGCTTCCAGTTCGCTATTTTGGCCTACAACTTCCTCAAATAATACCATATCCTTCATCATTTCCTCGAGCACGTTTTGCTCAGTAGAAAGATCGATTAGAGATTTTGCGTATCTGGCTGCTGCTTTACTTGACATATATTTTTATTTGAGATGTGAGATCTGAGCTGTGAGATGTGAGAAATTTACTGCTCAATCTGGTCTCTTATCTCCTATCTAGTTTTTTAAATCTAGTTTAACTCTACATCTTTCAACAGGCTGTTTACTAGCTCCTGTTGTTTTGCTTTATCATCTAACTGACTACGTAGAACGCGTTCAGCAATATCTAAAGACAATGTTGAAACTTGGCCTTTTAATTCAGCTAAAGCAGCTTTTTTCTGATTTTCGATCTCGATACGAGCTTTTTCGATCAATTTAGCACCTTCAGCCTGAGCAGAAGTTTTAGCTTCGTTAACGATATTATCTTTAAGCATTTTGGCTTCTTTCAAAATCTCATCACGATCAGCACGAGCTTGTTTCATTAACTCTTCGTTCTGAGAAGTTAAACGAGCCATTTCTTGCTTTGCTAATTCAGCTTTGTTCAAAGCATCATCAATTGAATTTTCACGTTCTTTGATAGCAGCCAATACTGGTTTCCAAGCAAATTTTGCCAAAAGAAACATCAACAATAAAAATGCTATTGTTTGAAATACAACTAAACCAACTTCTGGGATTAATAATTCCATTTTATATCTATTATTTTTTATTCTTTTCTTTTTAATAATAAACCATTCTGCAAAACAATCTTCTGCAGAATGGTTTTTTTGTTATTACATTAACGCAACAACTACCGCGAATAACGCAACAGCCTCAACGAAGGCAGCAGCGATTAACATCGCAGTTTGAATTTTTGAGGCAGCTTCTGGTTGACGAGCAATACCGTCCATAGCAGAACCACCAATACGACCGATACCTAGACCAGCGCCAATCGCAGCTAATCCTGCACCTACTGCAGCAATACTTCCTGTAATCATGATTTTATATATTATTTGTTAAAAATTATGCTAATTAATGGTGCTCTTCAACTGCCATTCCAATAAATAAGGCAGAAAGAATAGTAAATATAAATGCTTGGATAAATGCAACCATCAACTCTATGCCGCCGATAAATATGGCAAAAGGAATAGATGCTGCAGAAACCCACATGCTATCAAAAACAAAGATCAAACAAATTAATGAAAGCACTAAGATGTGACCAGCAGTAATGTTCGCAAACAAACGAATCATTAAGGCAATTGGCTTAGTTATGATACCGATCAACTCTAAAGGCATTAAAAAGATTTTCATTGGAACCGGAACTCCAGGCATCCAGAAGATGTGTCCCCAGTAATGTTTATTGCCGTTAAATATGGTAATCAATAACGTACACAAGGCTAATACCATGGTTACTGCAATGTTTCCTGTTAAGTTAGCACCTCCTGGTAGGAATGGAACCAAACCTAACATATTGTTGAACCAGATAAAGAAAAACACAGTTAATAAATATGGCATGAAACGCTCATATTTATGACCCAAGTTTGGTTTAGCGATATCATCACGTACAAAAAGGATAACTGGCTCTAGCCAAGACTGCAATCCTTTTGGCGATTTGCCAACACGTTTTTTGTAGCTATTTGCAACACTGATAAACACTACCAACAATAAAACTACGGATAGCAATAATGTACAGGTATTTTTTGTCAATGAGAAATCGGTAGGACGAGCATTTTGTGGATGATGTTTTTCATCTAGTTCCACATATTGTCCGTGTTCATTAGCAGTTGCAGAAGCAAAATAGATCTTCTCATGCATTTTAACAAAACGTTGTCCGTCTTTTTCAACAACAACTTTTGCATCATCATCATGATTAAAATCACTACTATTAAAAGTAACGACTTTACCATTTGCATACAACACAACAGGCAAACCAACATAGGTTTCACCGATCACATGCCAACTGTGAGAATCAGATATGTGATGCAAGGCAAACTTGCCAATCTCAAACTTTTTCTTTTCACCTGTTTCAGCGTGAGCATTTTCTCCGTGGCCTGTAGTATCTACCTGTGCATTTGCACGAAGCGAAACCGACAAAAACGCCGAAAAAAGCGCAAAAACAACAATTAACCTTCTAAACTTAAACTCAAAAACGTGGCTACAATCCATTTACTCGCAGATTTTTACTATTTATTTTGGTGGCGCAAGTTACATAACAAAGAGTATATTTCAAAGCAGGTAAACAATAAATATAAAGAAAAAAAATTAAGGACGAATACAACGTCCTTTCCTTTATGGTTTAGGCTGTAAATCAATACAAAAGCCATTGAGAAAAGCATTTTTATTGCAATGGACCCCATGATAGCCAAAATACCACTTTCTGGGTTTCGTTTAATCCCTATAAAAGCTACTATGTAAGCGATAAATGTTAGTCCGCCTAAAAACCCAAATACCAGCCAAAACTTATCAGCCAGTAATTTCACAGTTGGAAAAAGAAAGGGCAATGCGATTGCTATACCCGCAAGTACTGCGGCATAAATGATATAATATAAAACGAACTTTGGTATACTCAACTTTTTGCTTTTTTGGCAAAGATAGAAAGATTAGTTGTAGTTGAAGAGTTCATTCGTTCAATGGTTCATTCGTTCATTGGTCTTTAACCGTAAAAGCCATCAATTTATGTTGATATAGGTATGACGTAGGTTCGAGGTAGCTTCGAGCAAGCTTCGAGGTAGGTATATGGTAGGTAAATGGTAGGTATATGGTAGGAAAGTTGGTAGGTTGAAACGTTGTGCCAAAGACCAATATCATTAGTTAAGCTTTTCTTTTTTTTCTTATAAAGCAAAACGAAATGAGCGGAATGGGATTCTACCAGTAGATTCCTCCTTCGTCGGAAAGACAAAGCATATAATCGAGCGAAACTTTCCTTACTTATGTCAATGGCTAGGGCATCCCGCTAGGAGAAGATCTTAGTTGTTATTCCCTAAGCATCTTATTCTTTGCTCATTGTTCTTTATCCTTTGATCTTTAATCCTTATTCTTTACTCTTTAGTCTTATTTAGAGATCTTACGACCTGATATAGGGATACTATGACAGCTAGCAATCCAAAGACTGCGGTAAAAATCAATTTCGTACCGCCTCTATTTTTATCGATCTGATAACCAATAAATGTAAAAACCCCAATTGTTGCCAACATTTGAAATGCAATACCACTATATCTAGCAAAATTGGTAGCTTGTTTTTTATTTTGATCGTCTGTTGAATTTGCCATAAAGATTAGCTCAATTAAAAATATAGTTTAAATATTAAGATTTTATTGTCGAATAAAATATTTTTGCATACATTTTGTTATATTGTAATTCATACACAATTCTAAAATTCTTGAACAATTACGTCAAACTCGGTATAAAGGCCATCTTATTTTGCTTAGGCTTCACGCTCATTTACAGCTGTTCTTCGCAAAAGGACAATGCTGCAAATAGGAGCTTACAAAATCTTTCTGCACGTTATAACTTTATATACAACTCAAATGTTTTATTGGCCAACTATCAAGATGAGCTGTCGCAAAACAATAATGACAATTATGACAACTTTTTATCGGTTTACATTGCACCTGCACCGATCGATTATCTAAGTGCAAGCAGTACGGCGATCAATACCAAAACACTTGACGAAATAGCACAGAAGGCACAAGTTATTATTGCAGAAAAAGGTTTAAGCAATTATGTTGATGAGGCTTATCTGTTATTGGCAAAAACCAACTTTTATAGGGGCAGCTATTTTACTGCTGCAGCTTATTTTGATTATACCGCAAAAGCCTACCATAAAGATAGAAAAGTGTACTTAACTGCAATGACTTGGAAAGCAAGGAGTTTAATGCAGCTAGATGATGATGAATTAGCAATAAAAGTATTGGACACCGTTCAGTTCTTTTTGGATTCTGTAAAAAACGGCAAATCAGAATCATTGGCGACACTTGCGCAAATGGGCATTTACCAACGTGATTATAAAAAAGCAATCTCACATTTGGAGCTCGCCATTAAAGAAAGCAACAATACTCAGCACAAAGTCAGGTGGTCTTATATTTTGGCGCAGCTTTATGAAAATGGAAAGGAATATGAAAACAGCCTTAATAATTATACCAGGGTAGAAAAAAGTAATGCGCCTTTCGAGATGTATTTTAATGCTAAATTAAGTAAGATCCGAATCAATGATTTTTTAAGCAATCAGACATCAAACCGTAAGCAACAACTGTTAAAGCTTTTAAAAGATGATAAAAATTTCGATTATACAGACCAGATTTATTATGAAGTAGCAGAAGATTATCTGGCTCATCAAGAATATACAAAGGCTGAAGAATATTACAAGTTATCTGCACAGAAGAGTATCCGAAATTCTTATCAAAAAGGATTATCCTATTTAAAATTAGCGGACCTGAACTTTAAGAATTTAGGCAATTATGTAAATGCCAAATTATATTACGACAGCGCTACAACTACATTGCCCAAAAATTATATCGGATATGATGCTATCGTAAAAAAGGCACAAAACCTTGAATACTTAACGGAACGTTATCAATTGATTGCCAAACAGGATACGCTACAATTGATCGCACGTTTGCCCCAACAGGCACGTGAGCAGAAATTGGATGAAATGTTCACACCTAAGAACCTACCGCCGATACAAGCTGTTAATCCAAATGCAACAAATACAGACTTAAATAGCAACCGTACACAATCAACAAGCAGCACTTTCTATTTTGGCAATTTGAGTGCTATTGCAAAAGGATTTACGGATTTCAAAAGAAAATGGGGAAACCGTGTGCTTGAAGACAACTGGAGGCAGAGCGTAAAATCATCTGCACAGGTTAACCAACAAAACCAGGCGAATGTTATCAACAATAACAATACAATGGCAGGTACGGCACAAGACTCGGGAAATACGGACAAGGCAAATCAGATTGCGGCCTATACCGCATTATTACCTTTAACTCCTGCACAATTGCAAACATCTGATCAGCAGATTATAGATGCATATTTTGAAATTGCAGGTTTTTATCAGCAGGTGCTGGAAGACCAACAAGAAGCTACTAAAGTATATGAAATCTTATTGTCTCGTTACCCACAGAATAATCATCTGGAAGCAATTTACTATAGCTTATATCTAGACTATGCTAATGTTAACAAAGAAAAATCTGATTATTATAAAGGTTTGATATTGTCAAAATATCCGAATTCGGTTTATGCAAAAACGATTTTAGATCCAAGTTTCTCTGCAAAGCAAAGTGCACTTGATGAGGTGGTTAACAAAACTTACAACACTGTTTTCACAAGCTATGAGCAAAAAGATTATGGAACTGTAATTGCTACTGTAAATGAAACCAATCAACGTTTTCCTGGCAATAATATACAAGCACAGTATGATTATTTAAAAGCGATTGCGATAGGTCGTACACAAAATGTAGATAGCTTGTTGACTGCATTTAATCGTATTTTAGTACAGTATCCTAATGATAAGTTAATTAATCCATTAGTTAAAGATCATTTGGTCTACATTACTGCTAATTTATCCGCCTTTAAGGCAAGAAAAATTGCTTTGATAGATTTTGATCCTTCAGAACCGAGATTTATTGCCCAAACAACAAATACGACTACCTTACCTACAAAACAGCCAACGGCGGTTAATCCTGTAATTGTTGCGCCAAAAGATGTCCCTGTTAACCCTACTGTTGCGGTAGTAGCTCCACCTGCAACAACGGTTGTAATGCCAGTAGCGACTACACCTGTGGTTACCAAAACAGATACACTTGTAAAACAGGTTGTAGTGGATAATTTATTTTCTCTAAATCCATCAGATACTTATTACTATGTAATCAACGTTTCTGATATGAGCTTAAGTGTGAGTTCTTCTCGTTTTGGCGTTGGCCAGTTCAATAGGGGCAACTATGCGGGTGCTGGATTAAAACATCAATTACGGGAATTAGAAGAGGATCAATTAATTTTTGTTGGTAACTTTGCTACCCTAAGTGACGTCAAAACTTATGCGGAGGGCATTACGCCGCAATTGCCGAAAATCATGAAAGTTCCGGCCAAAACTTATCAGGGCTTTTATATCAGCAAAGAGAACTTTGATAAAATAAAAAATAGACAAACATTAAACAGATATCTTGAGTTTTTCAAGAACAATTATTAATACAAATGAACAAATCCCTTACACAAGAAGATATCAAAAAATATAACCGTACAATTTGGAAGGTGCTACTCGGAGGAATGGTACTGTTTGCAATTTTTATCGTTTGTATCGGCTTTGGTGTTTTTGGAGAAATCCCTTCTTTCAGGGCAATTGAACACCCAAAAAGTAATGAAGCCACAGAAATAATCTCAGAAGACGGAAAGGTACTTGGGACTTACTTTGTAAAAAACCGTTCCAATGTTAATTATAGTCAAATCTCTCCAAATGTAATCAATGCATTAATTGCAACCGAAGATGTTCGTTACCGTTCACATTCGGGAATTGATTTCAAACGTACCTTTACCATTTTTGCTTATGCACTAGTTGGCAAGAAACAGGGAGGAAGTACAATTACGCAACAACTGGCCCTCAATTTATTTTCTGATGAAGGAAGGCAAAGGAATTATCTAAAACGCATGATCCAAAAGTTCCAAGAGTGGGTTATTGCTGTTAAACTTGAGCGCAACTATACAAAGGAAGAGATTATCACCATGTATTTAAATACTGTTGATTTCGGCAATCAAGCTTTTGGGATTAAATCGGCAGCAAGGGTATATTTCAATACCACACCAGATAAGCTGACGGTTTCACAGGCTGCTGTTCTTGTGGGTTTACAAAAGGGGATTACCAGATATTCGCCAACAAAAAATCCAGAACGATCATTGGAAAGACGCAATACCGTAATGGCGCTAATGGTTAAATCTGAATTTCTTACTCAGGATGTATTTGATGCTGAAAAAGGCAAACCACTTAACCTTCACTTCAATGCTGCCACCACAAATGATGGTATTGCTCCTTACTTTAGATCAGTACTAAAATCTGAGGTCAGAAAGATTTTGGAAGAAAGATCTATTACAAAAAATGGCATCCCCTATGATCTTGATCGAGATGGATTAAAAATAACAACTACCATTAACTATGACATGCAGGTTTATGCGGAAGAGGCGCAGAAAGAATATATGAAAACACTGCAGTCACAGTTTACCAAAAGCTGGAAGGGGCGCAATCCTTTTAAAGGAATGGAACTGCAGATTGATCAGGGTATGCGACGTTCAGACCGTTACAAAGCATTAAAGGCAGAAGGCAAGTCTGATGATGAAATTAAGGCTGACTTCAATACACCATCAAGACTTACCATTTTCACCTGGAAAGGGAATTTAGATACTTTAATGAAACCTATCGACTCGGTAAAATACTATAAACTTTTACTGCGCAATGCGATGATGGCTATGGATCCGAAAACAGGGTATATCAAAGCTTGGGTTGGAGGGATCAACTTTGAACATTTCAAATACGATCAGGTTAAAATGGGAACCAGACAAGTCGGTTCAACTGCGAAACCATTTACTTACACCGTTGCTATAGAGAATGGTATGTCACCTTGTTTAACTGTACCGAATGAACCAGTAACGATTTCAACTCCTGGAAGCCCAGATTGGACGCCACGTTCATCAGGTACACTTCCTGGTGCGATTACACTGCAAAAAGCCTTGGCCTATTCCCAAAATTATATAGCTGCTTATTTGATGCAGCAGGTGGGTCCGACTGCGGTTGCTACAGAGATTAAAAAAATGGGGATAACTTCAAATGTTCCAGTGGTTCCGTCTATTTCTTTGGGATCATTTGATGCCTCCATCTACGATATGGTTGGTGCTTATGGTGTTTTTGCAAATAAAGGCGCTTGGACACAACCAACTTACATTCTTAAGATAGAGGATAAAAATGGGGTAGTATTGTATGATAGCAAGCCTGTAATTAAGGTAGTAATGAACGAAGAAGTTGCTTATGTGATGACCCGTATGTTAAGAGGTGTAATTACCGGTGGTACCGGCTATAGATTAATCGGTAAATATGGTATTAGTGCACCTACTGGCGGAAAAACCGGAACAACACAAAACAACTCTGATGGTTGGTTCATGGCCATTACACCTGATTTGGTAACCGGCGTTTGGACAGGTTGTGAGGATAGGGCATTTCACTTCACGAGTACAAGAGATGGAGAGGGTGCCAATTCGGCATTGCCGATCTATGCCGGTTTCATGAAACGTGTGTATGCAAACTCTGGCCTAAAATTAAGCAGGGCTGATTTCGAACCTCCAAAAAATGGGGTAAGTATTGTGTATGATTGCAATCAATATCTTCCACCTGAACAAACTACAACCGAATTAGATAAGAAATTAGGTTTCTAACCTAGCATTTCTATCATCTTAATAATCCTTTAATATGAGTGCTTTCGACCATAAAAAGGCGCTGGCCGATATTCCGCATAAACCTGGCGTTTACCAATATTTTGATGCTGAAGATTCGCTGATCTATATTGGTAAGGCTAAAGACCTGCGCAATCGCGTTGGGTCGTACTTTATTCAGGATAGACAGGTTAACGGAAAGACCCGTGTACTGGTATCCAAAATTAGACGCATTAGCTTTACTATTGTTGATACTGAGATTGATGCTTGGCTTTTGGAAAATAGCCTGATCAAAAAGCATCAGCCACGCTATAATATTAACTTGAAAGATGATAAAACCTATCCATGGATTATCATCAAAAAAGAAATGTTTCCCCGGATCTATTGGACAAGAAATCCGGTGAAAGACGGCTCTACCTATTTTGGCCCTTATGGATCGGTAGGTATGATGCATACCATTCTTGATCTGATTAAGGAAACCTACACCTTACGTACCTGTACCCTCCCTTTAACCCCTCAAAATATTGATGAAGGTAAATTTAAGGTTTGCTTGGAATATCAGATCGGGAACTGCAAGGGGCCTTGCCAGAACTATCAGAGCAAGGAGGATTATGACCAGAACATTGAAGAAATCAAAGATATTCTAAATGGAAAGGTTGGTCAGGTTATAAGAACCGTAAAGCAGATCGTAAAACAGGCTTCTGAGGAATTGAACTTTGAATTGGCGCACAATTACCAGAGAAAGCTTTTGGTATTGGAGAAATATCAAAGCAAATCGACTGTGGTGAACAGTGCCATCACAAATATTGATGTGGTAAGTATAGCATCTGATGAGCGTTACGCTTTTGTAAATTATTTGAAGGTAGTAAATGGCAGTATTATCCAAACGCAGACCATTGAAATCAAGAAACGTTTAGATGAAAGTGATGAAGAGCTATTAACCATTGCTTTTGCAGAATTCAGGACTAAATTTAGCAGTACTTCAAAAGAGATTATTGTTCCGTTTCCTATTTCTTTGAATGACTTTAACCTAAAATTTACGGTTCCAAAGTTAGGCGAGAAGAAAAAGTTACTGGAGCTTTCTGAAAAGAACGTATTATTCTTTAAAAGAGAAAAACTGAACCAATACGAAAAGGTAAATCCCGATCTACGTACAGAAAGGATTTTAACCCAGATGCAAAAGGATTTAAGGCTTACACAACTTCCTCAGCATATCGAATGTTTTGATAACTCTAACTTTCAAGGTAAGTATCCTGTTTCGGCTATTGTTGTTTTCAAGGATGCTAAACCAAGTAAAAAAGATTATAGGCATTTTAATGTGAAAACTGTAGAGGGGCCAAATGATTTTGCCACCATGGAAGAGGCTGTTTATAGGCGATATAAGCGAATGTTGGAAGAAGATGGAACACTGCCGCAGCTCATCATCATTGACGGCGGCAAGGGGCAGCTATCATCGGCTGTTGCGAGTTTAAAGAAACTTGGGATAGATAAGAGGGTGACTGTTATCGGGATCGCCAAGCGTTTGGAAGAACTTTACTATCCTGGTGATAGCTTCCCATTATATTTGGACAAGAAATCTGAAACCTTAAAAATTATTCAACAGCTCCGTGATGAGGCACACCGCTTTGGAATTACTTTTCACCGTAAGAAGAGAGACCAGGGAACGCTTAAAACAGAATTGGAGCTTATCCCCGGAATAGGAAAAAGCACTGCTGATAGGCTCTTGGTTAGATTTAAATCTGTTAAGAAAATCAGGGAAGCCACCGAGGATGAGCTTGGGCAGTTGCTGAACAAGAAACAACTTCTTGCTATTAACGAATATTTTAATTCACAAAAAAGCCCCGATTAAATCGAGGCTTTTTTATTAGTATTCCCAAAGGCCCTGTTCAAAATCGGCCATTGCTTTCTTATATCTTTCTGATTCCATCAATCGATCTTTTGGATTGAATAGAATATCTTCAAATCTATTGTCCAAAGCGTTAGAAACTTTGGTGATATTGCTAAAGAATAACCTCCTTACAAATACATCATCGAAGTTAATGCCTGAATTATCATTCTGGTTATTTGAAATTTTATGCTTCACGAGGATTTCTCTAAGCTCTTCGAAATTAATCCATCCGGCAACCATTTTAACGGTATCAGCCCTTACCTGGTTAGTAGTCGGATCAACTATTGGATTACCATTGTTATCAACTGCAGTTTTCACATCAATTCTAACCGGTGCTATTCCGATAATTCTAGGTTCAAAGATACCTCTTTTGATATCTAAGATCCAATCCTCTTTAATTCTGATTGTAGTAAAGCTAGCCACAAAAAATTCGTTATTGGCTCTATTTACTTCATTAGTACTCGGATTTACGCCCAAAAATGCGGTATCAACACTTGAGCTTGCACCAGCTTTTTTTGAACTCAATGGATCAACAGACCAATCTTCAACATTACTTGGATATAAATCCAGTTCACCATTATTAACGGCAGCATAGATAATTCCGATCAGGTTAACTTTCGGCGATGCCAAGATCTCATTGCCATGATCACGAAGATCAATTTCACGCCAGACTCTTTTGGTATAAACTACATCTTCACGGCTTACTTTTGCATAGGGAACTACCGTATCTGCATCTGTTGTTTCTTTGTAGATGAAGCCATCTTGCTTAGGTGCTTTTTTCTTAACTGGTGGAGCACCAGCAGGCACAGGAACTTGCGCAAATGAAACTACCGTTAATAAAACAAAGAAGGATAGAAAAAATGTTCTTTTCATAATATTTTAGTTTACGGTAAATACCATTGAGTTAAGTGTAACTGTACGTCCATCTGGCATTAATGCCTGTACATTTTCAATCCAAACAACAGATTTAAATGGCAATGAAGAAAGTGCAGCTCTTGCTTGTGCATTAAAAGTATCTCCAGTGCAGTAAAAAGGTTGAGCATCTTGGCGTGGTCTAATTACCACTACATTAAACTTAGTTACCCTTACTTTAACATCAAACTCAAAATTCTCAATTGAAGCTGTAACCTGGTTTTCACTGGCCATTTTGTTTCCAGAGATGATACCTCCCATTTTACCAGCAAATTTGGCAACGGGATTTGGGATCGCTTTTACCCTAAATACATTACTCCCTAAATTGATTGATTTACCGGCACTATTTCCAGCAACATTGATAGTTACGTTCTGTCCTACAAGGCTTCCAGGAACTTTAATATTGAATTTACCGCCTCCTCCAGACATTGATCCGGCAGAGATATTGGCTTTGATGCTTTCTAAAGGAAAACCGGGTGCAGAAATCGAGAAAGGATTATCAATACCTGCGTAAATTACGTTTAAGTTGGTAGAAGAGACCGTAGCAGAAGGTTTTGCCACCTGATAGGTAATTGGATCAGTTTCATAAGTTTTCTCAGTCCCATCAGCTAATTTAACACGTACACTACCTTTCCAGGTAAATGATCCTACGCTACCAGTACCACCTGTATAGGTTCCTACTCCTTCTTTAATTGGTAGCGCGTTTCCACCAACAGAAATATCTGGATTAGATTTTGAATCACTTGCGGTTAAAAATACTTCAGCTTTATAAGGCTGTCCTTGTATTACATAACTGCTAGAGGGAACTGCAACAGCTTTAAATCTATCCAAGGTTGGTTGGTTAGGATTCATTGAGCTGAATAGATTTTTAACTACTTCCGACTCTGCATTTTTCAAATCCGATTGGATTTTAGTTAAAATTGTATTAGCAGCGGTTAAAGGTGTACCCTCTCCAAAGTTGATTTCTTCCCATTTTCTTTTGCCGTCTTTAGCTTCCAATGAAAAAGAAACATTCGCTTGATCTTTGGGCTCTAATAAGGAAATTAAATTTTTCCTTGTATCATTAATTTTAGCTTTAAGTTTCTCGCCTTCTTTTTGATTGATCATGATCCGCTGAGCAATATCCATGTTATCTCTAAGTACAAAATCTCCAGTTTCTGGATCAATACCATCACCTTGGGTTTTGAATAGCTCTTTCAGACGCGTAATGTCCTTATCTAAATCATCGGCATATTTTTTAGCCAAGTTGGCCTTATCCCAAAGTGGTTTCGCACGCTCTGGTTTATTTTTTAGTTCTGTATTTTGAAATGCGCTAAAAAGCTGATCCAAGCTAGAGCTTACATTAGTTTTAGATGCATCCAAACTATCGTTAATATTCTTAAACGCATTCAAGATTGTATCTGAAACATTTAAGGCAAGCATAGCTAATAATACCAAATACATGATATTGATCATCTTCTGCCTTGTCGTTTCTTTTCCTCCAGCCATGTGTAATTAGATTTTTTGTTTACTGATTAAATAATTGAAACTAATTAAACACGTGGTTGATTCATCGCTGTTAACATATTACCGTAGATAGCATTTAACGATGAAAGATTCTTAGCCAACTTGCCAACTTCTTCTTTGAACTGTTTTGAGTCTTCCATTGATTCGTTAAAGTTGTTCATGGTCAATGATAGATTTTGGTAAAATTTGTTCATTGATTTCAAATGAGCACTTGAATCTTGCAATTCCAATTCATATACTGCATTTAATGCCGATAAATTTTTTGCTAAGTTGTTTACCTGATCATGGTATGCTTTTGAATCAACATTACTTTCACCCATTTCAACCAATTGGGCAGTTGCTTTACCAAAAGCAGTGCTCAAATTATCAAAACTTGTAGAAGCTGTTTTAACTTTTCCGGTGAACTCGTTGGTAGCTAAAGCTGCGTCGCTAACAGTAGAGATGTTTGCAACTTTATCTCCGAAGCTACGTAAACCTGCACCAAGGCTTTCGATCAATTCTGGACCAATTTTGGCATTGATCGCTTCATCCAATGCAGCGGTTGAAGAATAACTTGAACCACCACCTACACTAGTAGGAACTGGCCTGCTGCCTCCTTTATAACCGTCGCTCAATTCTGGATATACTCTTTCCCAAGGCAATTCTGGCTCTGGTGGGAAAAACCCTGTTAAAAAGAATAAGAGTGCTTCAATCCCCAGTCCTGCTCCAATAAACCAATTCGCATATTGGCCGCCTATGTGAAGGATCTTTGCCAGTGCACCAATGATTACGATACTTGCTCCCCAAGAAATTGCGACGTGTAACCATCCTGGTTGTTTCTTTGCTGCCATAATAATATTTATAAATGTTTTAGTTTCTAGTTAATTTGAAATTAGTTTAAAGCATTTCCAGGGAAATCGGATACGCAACGGAAGCCGATATAAGACCTGGCTTTATCTTGTTGTTCATAAGTACCGACAGAATTTTGTAAGAAAAAGCCCATATCTTTCCATGAACCTCCTCTAACAACTTTTGCACCTTTAGCAATATTGGTATAATTTGGGCTAAAGTCTTGCAATAAAGCAGTAGCAGATTTGTTATAAGCGGTAACTGTCCATTCGGCAACGTTACCTGCCATGTTATACAAACCATAATCATTCGGCAAATATGCCCTAGCGTCTACTGTGTATAAACCACCATCATCTGTATAATTACCTCTACCTACTTTAAAGTTTGCCTGTAAGCATCCTTTGGTATTTTTGATATATGGTCCACCCCAAGGGTATTTAGTTTGCGTTCTGCCACCTCTTGCGGCGTATTCAAATTCTTGATCTGTTGGGAGCCTATATTTTAGCCTTATATTTTCTGGCAATTTCCTAGCGGCGGCAACATTTCTATATAAAACTGTTCTCCAATTACAGAATGCTGTAGCTTGGTCCCAATTAACGCCTACAACTGGATAACGATCATAAGAAGGGTGGTTAAAATAAGCATCAACCATTGGATCGTTCTGAGAATAAGAGAAATCTAATTTCCAAACCAATGTATCTGGATAAACACTGATAGAAGGATGTTCATTGGCTTTCCCTGGGGTAGGATTATCGGTATAAGTTTGGATAAAATCTTGACGGCTTTTATTTGGGTTATTTCTTCCTGCAGCTTCTAAATCATGGTCTAGATAGCTATAGGCATATCTTAATTTTCTAACGTCGATTTCATTTTTACCAGGCAAAGCATCGTTACCTGAATAATACATGTTTTGTAGTTTTGCCTTATAAGTACTGCCCTTACCCCACAAAGTATTTGGTTTAATTGCTTTCCAATTGATATTTTGTTGACTAGTTGAGGCAATACCTGCAGCGGCAGGGGGAACTGGCTTATATAAAGCGGCGGCACCAGATGGCCCTAAAGAAGAAATAGCAACAGAATCTCTCACCCAGTTTACAAACTGACGATATTCAGCATTGGTAATTTCCGTTTGATCCATATAAAATGCTGCAAACGAAGTCATTCTACTAGAATTGCCCCTATAGAAGCTAAGATCTTCATCTGTCATTCCTATCAAAGTTCTACCAGGTGGAATAAAAACCATCCCCAAAGGGATTGTTTTATTCTTAAACTTTCTGTTAAAAGCACCGACGAGTTCTCCTTGCTGACCGCCGCCAGAGCAGCTTGCAAGAAAACCACACAAGATGATTAAACCAAGTAGGTAATTTTTTTTCATAAAATAAGTTAAGCAGTATTCTAGTTATTTTAATAGCAATTCTATCGATTTTCTATGATAAAAACAATTATTTACTTAAATAAATGAACATCCGTGTTACATTGAACACTTTGAATGAAAACACATTTAGTTAAAGAACTGATGTCAAATTGATTAACAAATAAAAAAGCCAAATTGTTCTACTAAAACAGCTGACTTAACGTATTAATAATATAAAAATTACTTGTTAGACTTTTTTATGTAATTTTCTATTGCCATAATCATTGATGGAGCCTGTGGAGTTGGTGCAGCAATATCTACAATTTGCCCAGCATCTGTTGCCGCTTTATTGGTGTTAGAACCAAAGGCAGCAATTCGGGTATTGTTTTGTTTAAAGTCTGGGAAATTGATGTAAAGTGACTGAATACTAGATGGGCTAAAAAATGCAATTACATCATAAAAGACTTCAGCAAGATCAGACAAATCACTTACAACTGTTCTAAATAAAACCGCTGGAGTAAAGTCATAACCATTTTTCTGCAAGAAGTTCATGGTATCTTCCGTTGCAACATCTGAGCATGGATATAAGAATTTTTCACCAGCATGTTTTTTAAGTACTTCAGCTAAATCTGAAGCAGTCTGTTTACCGAAGAAAATTTTACGTTTTCTATACTGGATATATTTTTGAAGATATAGTGCAGTTGATTCTGAAATACAAAAATACTTCAAATCTGCAGGAACTTCATATCTCATCTCTTCACAGATTCTAAAAAAATGATCTACCGCATTCCGACTGGTAAAAACAACCGCAGTAAATTCGGCCAAATTAATTTTGTCTTTTCTGAAATCTCTAGCGGGCACTCCTTCAACATGAATAAATGACCTAAAGTCAATCTTCACATTGTATTTCTTCGCCAAATCAAAATAAGGTGACTTCTCTGTTTCGGGTTTCGGTAAAGTGATCAGTATACTTTTTACTTTACGTAACCTATCTTCGTTCATTTCCTGCATTTTAACTAATTACCTCTTAAATCCTATCTATTGCCTTGATTAATATTAATATAGGGCAAATTTCGAGGGTGCAAAAGTACAAAAATAAATAGACTTTTGAAAACCTATAATTAGATAAAATATTTATGCCTGTTCTAACAAACTGAAAAATAAAAACGACTGTCAATAGAATTATCGCGATTACAATATAAAATGCGCCATATTTTAGTGGAGATAGGGCGAAAGCTACCACTAAAGGAATAAACAATAAAGACGTATTAAAATAACTTAAATATAATATGGAGACGTACTCATTTACCGGCTTTTGAATATTAAAAACAAAGCCCAATAGCCTCAAAAGCAAAATTTTTAATACGTAAAGTAAAATTACCAGTGCAGAAATGGTTATAAAAAACTGAAATCCCCCCTTGGCATAAGCTAAGTTTTGATATTGGGCAACCAAGTAAAGGAACATCCCTATGGTAAAGCCAAACTGTACAAACAATAGCAAAAATGGCCATGAATTAAATAAATTATCCTCTTTATTTAAATTTCCTAAAATTCGATTACTAAAAAAAGCCTGGACGATCGTTAACAGATGTTTTGAAAATTTATGTCTCAAAAAAGCAAACAAAACCAGTAAAAAGGCAATAAACGCTAAGACCCACACATCGCCTTTGGGCAATAGATCTCCTTGCTGGTGAGGATCGTTGCTTATCGTATGGAGCAAAAAATCTTTGATTAACTTTTTAAAATCGATCTTATCATAACCGTATGGTTTGTTGCTCAAGCTATCAATTAAACTTTTTGCGACAGAATCTAATGGACGTAAATTTTGAGGGGTAATACTATCAATGGCAGCTATGGGAACAACTTGTGTTGAATCTAAAGTATCGGTTAAGAAATATATCTTCCGAAGACTATCTAAATTAACTGCTGGTTGTTGGGCATTTGCAAATAAGAACATCCCACTGAGAAAAAATAAAGCAAGCCATTTCCTTTTACCGAACATTAATCGTCTGTTGTAGAATTGTAAATTATTTCATTTGGTGGCTTTCTATTAGCCTTTACCAGCACAAAGTTAGCGCATTATTTTGATTGTTTCCATGACAAAACCCATAGTTTAAAAGAATTAATGGTAATGAGTGCTAATGGTCAATAGCTCATTGTCAATAGACTGAATGGTAAATGACGTTCATGGACTGGGTATTGTTTCTTTCGAAGGATACATATTGAATATGTATTTGAAGTCTAATGATCCTTCGTCCATCCTTCAATCATCCTACGTTCATCCTTCGTTCATCCTACGTTCATCTTACGTTGAGCATAAAGCATGAGGATGAAGTTTTTCAGGTTAACGTTTAAGTTATGTATTTAGTTATTGGCTAAACTTGGCATTTCAACCTTGAACCTTTCAACTTTTCAACCTCCAACCTATCAACCTTCCTATAACATATATTAATTATCTTTGCGGCAATGGCGGGCATTTATATTCATATCCCTTTTTGTAAAAAAGCATGTACCTATTGCGATTTTCATTTTACTACCTCCTTTAAGTATGTTGATGAAATGACCGATGCAATTTGTGCCGAGATCAAATTAAAAAGAAACCGGATCCAAACCCAGGTTGGAAGCATTTACTTTGGTGGTGGCACACCTTCCGTTTTGTCATATGCTTCATTCCAGAAGATCTTCGATACACTTACCGAATCCTTTTCTATCTCAGCCGATGCGGAAATAACTATAGAGGCCAATCCTGATGATTTAAACGCCCAAAAAATTGCCGAACTGCGCCAACTGCCGATCAATAGGTTTAGTATTGGGATCCAATCGTTTTTTAATGATGATTTGGCATGGATGAACAGGGCACACAATGCCAATGAAGCAGAAACTTGTATCAAAAGAAGTCAGGATGCTGGCTTTGAAAATCTCAGTATCGACCTTATCTATGGCTATCCTTTGTTAACTGATGAAAAATGGCTTTCGAATATCCAGAAAACAATTGACCTGCAAACCCCACATGTTTCTGCCTATTCTTTAACCGTGGAAGCCCGTACAGCCTTGGCCAACTCGATCAAAAAAGGCAAACAAAGCGGAATGAATGACGAACAGAGTGTTTCGCAGTTTTTAACCTTGACCAAGAAATTGGCCAAAGCAGGATTTGAACATTACGAGATCTCAAATTATAGCCTTCCTGGTAAATATGCAGTTCACAATACAAACTATTGGAAGGGCATCCCCTACCTTGGCATCGGTCCTTCGGCTCATGGCTTTGACGGGGAGAACAGGTATCTCAACATCGCCCATAATGCCAAATATTTAGAAAGATTGAGTGTTAATAAATTAGCAGAAACAGTGGAAGAATTGAGCATTAATGATCGTTTCAATGAATACATTATGACGTCTTTAAGAACAATGTGGGGAACAGACTTGAAAAAAATAGCACTCGATTTTGGAAAAGACTATGCAGCTCAGGCACAAAAAGATAGCAAGCCCTTTATAACCAATGGCCAACTTATTTTGGATCAAGAAATATTATATCTATCAAATGAAGGTAAATTATTTGCCGATGGGATAGCATCTTCTCTTTTCACAGCAGATGAATAAAATAATTTAATGCATTTTACGTATTTTTGCATTAACATCTTCTTTTGATTATTATGACTTGGCAAAACTTTCTTAAATATATTTTCGACGTTGGTACCCGTTACTTTCTAATCGCTGGAATTGCCTTTCTAATTTTTTATGTATTGTTCCACGAACGGTTTAAAGGTATTCGTGTACAAGCAAAAATGCCCAAAATGTCTGACCATAAAAGGGACGTTTTTTATTCCATCATCACCATCATTATCTTTGGTGCTTTACCAGTTATTTTTCTAGAAAACGATAAAATTAGACCCTATACCCTGTTTTATGAGAACATTAGTGACTATGGCTGGTTCTATTTCTTTTTGGCTTTTCCATTAATGGTACTCATCCATGACGCCTATTTTTATTGGACGCATAGAATGATGCACCATCCTAAATTGTTCAGGTTATTTCATTTGATCCATCACAAATCTACCAGTCCGACACCATGGACAGCCTATTCTTTTCATCCTTTAGAGGCGATTATAGAAACTGGCATATTTGTGGTTATTATTTTCATTATGCCATTCCATCAAATTCATTTGGCTGTCTTTTTCACCATCGTATTTGTATACAATGTTTATGGCCATTTGGGCTATGAATTGTTTTCTCCAAAGTTTCATAAAACTAGAGTTGGCAAGTGGATTAGCACTGGCACGGCACACAACATGCACCATCAGTTTTTTAAGGGTAATTATGGTTTATATTTCTTGTTTTGGGACAGATGGATGGGGACGCTTAGACCAGAATATGATAAGAAATTTGGGATCGTTAGTGCGAACACGCAAACCATTGTTCCTGGAAAATCTACCGAGGAAAAGATTTTAGAAAACGAGGCGCTTAAGGATTCTAAGCTGGTTGTGCATGAAAAATAAAGTGGTTTGGATTACTGGAGCGTCATCTGGAATTGGAGAGGCTTTGGTATATGCTTACAACAAACTTGGCGCAAAACTGGTTGGTTTTAATATGATTGGCTTATTGCAATTAGGGAAACTGTGTATTGTATTTTCATAAATTTACCTACTCGGCCAATCACCTTCCTCCCCCACTTTGACAATCTTTAAAGATTGTCAAAGTGGGGGAAAGATAACAAACTAATAATCAACAAGATAAACCTACAACCCCTCGCATATTCGCATTTTTATGCTTTGGTGCTATAATTGGCAGGTTTAACTTTCTGAAGGCTTAATTTGTATCAAAGACTATGTTTAGATAGGATTGTGAAGCGAAAGTATTACTACATGCTTACTTTACATTGATCTTAGGGTTTGACAATCTTTAAAGGTTGTCAAAGTTATCATAGCTTGGTAAGGCTATCGCCCTTGATCATATCTAATTAATTTAAATATACATAAATTAATTAACTATTAATCAAATACTTAATCACTTAAAATTTCTCAACACAATCCGTCAAGTTTCAATCTTCGTAATTGCCTCATATCGATTTAAAATTATGAAAATCATGAAAAAATTATTCCTATCAACAATTGTCATAGTAGCTATGGCTTTTACAACACAAGTTTATGCACAAAAGAATCCAATGGTTGGCGGCGCTGCTATGTATGCCAATAAAGACATTGTTGACAATGCTGTAAACTCAAAAGATCACACTACTTTGGTTGCTGCAGTAAAAGCGGCTGGCTTGGTAGATGTTTTAAAAGGTGCAGGTCCTTTTACCGTATTTGCACCAACAAATGCTGCATTTGACAAACTGCCAAAAGGAACTGTAGAAACCTTACTTAAAGCAGAGAACAAACCAACTTTAACCAAAGTCTTGACGTATCATGTAGTTTCAGGAAAAATGGGAAGCAAAGAAATCGCTGCTGCAATTAAAGCTGGCGGTGGTAAAGCAGAGTTAACCACTGTGCAGGGCGGAAAATTATGGTTGTGGATGGAAGGAAAAAACCTAATCATTAAAGATGAAAAAGGCGGAATGGCAAAAGCTACCATTAAAGATGTATTTCAGAGCAATGGTGTAATCCATGTAATTGACACGGTTTTAATGCCGAAATAAAAATCTATTTACATCGCTATGAATCAAAGCGTTTCCAAAATCTGGAAGCGCTTTTTTATTGTTCCATGTTCTGTCCCATAGCTGATAAGGTACATTAAATTATCATCGTGTTAACATTTTATGAACAAAGCATCTCACATTTAAATTTTAATTTACATTTTTGTGCAGGGAAAATATTCAAACCTGTTTCTCTCAAATTTACTTTATTAGGCACATTATGAGCTTTATTTTAAAACCTGTTGATACTGTTGAAACCATTAGCAGAGAAGATTTTAAGAAAAATTATCTTGACGCTAGGAAACCGCTAATCATTAAAGGGCTTACCAAAGATTGGCCAGCTCGTGAAAAATGGACAACCGAATATCTGAAGGAAATTGGAGGAGATTTAGAAGTACCATTATACGATAACTCAAAAGCAGATCCTTCAAAACCAATTAATGCGGCAACTGCGCACATGAAATTTGGCGACTATTTAGATCTTATTAAACGTGAACCGACCGAATTAAGGATATTTTTCTTCAATCTATTTAAAAAGGTTCCGAGCTTAATCAATGACATCAAAATACCTAAAGATTTAATGGGAGGTTTTATTGAAAGCATGCCTGCTATGTTTTTTGGAGGTTCGAATTCTGTTACATTTTTGCATTACGATATTGATTTACCACATATCTTCCATACACACTTTGGTGGCAGAAAACACATTATCCTTTTCGATTACAAATGGAAAGATCGTTTATATTGTTTGCCAAACGCCACTTATGCTTTAGAAGACTACAAAGTAGACAATCCTGATTTCGAAAAATTCCCAGCACTAAAAGGTGTTGAAGGTTATGAAGTTTTTCTAGAGCATGGTGATACCTTATTTATGCCTACCGGAATGTGGCATTGGATGAAATATGTTGATGGTTCATTCTCTTTAAGTTTAAGAGCTTGGGATCAATCAATCACCAGAAAAATTGCCAGTGTTTGGAGTTTATTCAGGCATGGAGCGGTAGACAGCTTGATCAAAATGGCCTTTAAAGAAAAATATGCCAAGTGGAGAGAAAAAGGTGCAGTGATCAAAGCTGAAAAAGCAATGAGAAGTGGCAAACCTTAAGGGTTAGCTTTCTTTTTACCACTCTGCATGCATCTTTGTCATTCTGAACGGATTTTGTCATTCTGAACGTAGTGAAGAATCTATCGAGATGGGTTCTACAAGATAGATTTCTCGTTCCTCGATGACAAAACCTATAAGGCCGTGTTAAATAGTTGTCTTTCAAAATGCAACTTTTCCTGTCCCACAAAGAGCCTTATCATGAGTGTAATTGATATCTTCGCAAGATAAAACCATACCAGATGGAAGCGGAAATTCTTACTGAAAAACAAAAAATGCTTGCTGGCAAAGCCTATCAAGCTGGCGATGCGACCCTATCAAAAGAGCGATTAAAAGCGCGCGAACTGGTTTTTGAGTTTAACAACCTGGCTCCGAAATTCATAAAGCAAAGAAAGGGAATAATCAAAAACTTATTCGGCAAAACTGAAACGGCATTTTATATAGAGCCACCTTTTAGGTGCGATTATGGATACAATATAGAAATTGGAGATAATTTCTATGCAAATTTCAATCTGGTGATTTTAGATTGTGCCAAAGTCAGTATTGGCAATAATGTTTTTATCGCACCGAATGTAGCCATTTATACCGCTGGGCACCCTATCCATTCACATCTGCGGGATCAAGAGTATGAATGGGCGCAACCTATTACCATTGGAGACAGCGTATGGATTGGTGGCAATGTAGTGATCAATGCTGGTGTAACCATTGGTTCTAATGTTGTTATTGGCTCTGGCAGCGTAGTTACAAAAGATATTCCATCCAATGTTCTGGCAGTAGGCAATCCATGTAGGGTCATTCGTGAAATTACCGATGAAGACAAAGATTACTATTATAAAAAACTAAAACTTGGTGAGTAGTTAGTACCACTTTTATCTTTCCCAAATTTTAAGGTTATATTTCAGCTTTAAACTTAGCACCAAAATGGCTATAAATCTTAAAATTAATCAACAGGTTAAAACTGGACTTTATGCTGCGATCGTTGTATTTCTAGCTTACACCATGATTTTTGGGTTTAGAAAATCTTTTACCGTAGCTACTTTTGACGGGTTAACTATTGCTGGCTACAGCTATAAAACGGTTTTGGTCATCTGCCAGATGCTGGGTTATCTGTTAGCAAAATTCTATGGGATCAAATACATTTCCGAATTAAAAAGAACAGGGAGAGGTAAAGTTATCTTATTACTTACTGGTATTGCGTGGATGAGTTGGTTGTTCTTCGCTATTGTTCCAATCCCTTTCAACATTGTTTTCCTGTTCATCAATGGGTTTCCACTAGGGATACTTTGGGGAGTTGTATTTTCTTATGTCGAAGGTAGAAAGAGTACAGATTTTATTGGGGCAACACTGGCGGTAAGTTTCATTTTTGCATCGGGTTTTGTAAAATCTGTAGGCTCTTGGCTGATGGTCGATTTTGGGATCTCAGAATTTTGGGTTCCTTTTTATACGGGACTGGTTTTCTCTCTCCCACTTATCCTATTCGTATACCTGATGGAGCGCATCCCTGCACCCAGCGAAGAGGACATTGCCTATAGAACGGCACGAATTTCCATGACAAAGGAAGACCGTAAGAATTTTACCAAAGAGTTTTTGGGCGGATTGATTGCCTGTATCCTGATTTATTGTTTCGCTACTATATTTAGGGATATCAGGGATAATTTCAGCGCAGAGATGTGGAAAGAGATGGGCTTTTTTAACAAACCTGAAATCTTTGCGCAAACAGAAACACCAATTACCTTGATTGTATTGGTACTTATCGGCAGTATGGTGCTCATCAAAAACAACTTCCTAGCTTTAAAAACTGCGCATTGGTTTATCGTTACCGGATTTATCTTATCGGGCGCAAGTACCATACTTTTTAAGGCAGAGATAGTATCTCCACTTTGGTGGATGATCTTAGTTGGTCTAGGTCTATATATGGTCTATATCCCTTTTAATGCTGTATTTTTTGACCGCTTAATTTCAACCTTTAAATATGCCAGCAATGTTGGCTTTTTAATCTATATCGCTGATTCTTTTGGTTATGTTGGCAGCATTGGGGTACTGTTGAGCAAAGAGATCTTCAAAGTTCAACTGAATTGGACAAATTTCTTTTCAAATAGCGTAATATTTCTATCAATATTCGGGATAATACTTACGCTGTTCTCGCTTTATTACTTTAGCAGAAAATATCGGCTAATGACTTTTCAAAAATGACGGTATTGATTATTATTTCATTTTTTGAAATCGAGAATTGATTAAAAAGTTAACAAATAAAATTGTTCCTTTACCGCATAAAGATAAGTTATGACAAAAACGGTTGTTGCTATTGGTGAAATTTTATGGGATGTATTTCCTACGGGCAAAAAGGCTGGTGGTTCCTCAATGAATGTTGCCCTAAACCTACATAAGCAAGGTATTGAAAGTAAATTCATCAGTGCTGTAGGAGATGATGAAAATGGCAAAGAGCTGTTGGCTTTTCTCGATGAGAAAAATTTCTCTACAGCGCTCATCCAGGTCAGCCAGACAAAACCTACAAGTACGGTAGAAGTAAAACTTGATGGGCAGCAACAAGCGACCTATACTATTGTTGAACCTGTTGCCTGGGATGAAATTGAACTTACCGAAGATGTGATTTCAGCTGTAGAAAATGCAGATGCCCTTGTTTATTGCTCCTTAACCTGTAGAAATGAAAAAAGTAGGGCAACGATTACCGAGTTGTTAAAGCATGCAAAATTGAAAATCTTTGATATTAACCTTCGCGAACCATTTTATACGATTGAAACTTTAAAAGTTTTACTTGCCGAAGCAGATATCCTGAAAGTAAATGAACATGAACTTGTTTATTTGTCACAAAGCCTAAACTTAACAGGTGGCACAGACGAAAAACTTTTAGCTCAACTGAGCGAAGCATTCAATATATCGATCATTTGCTTAACTGTGGGTGAAAAAGGAGCTTATGTATGGCAAGACAATAAAATTTATTACCACAAAGGTTATCAGGTTACCGTTGTGGATACCGTAGGTGCCGGAGACTCGTTTTTAGCTACGTTTATTGCAAGCTATCTAAAAGGTTATCCAATGGAAACAACGTTGGACAGATCTTGTAAAGTTGGTGCTTTTGTAGCATCGCAAAAAGGAGCAAATCCTGATTATGGCAATGAAGTTTTTAATTGAGCAGATGAGCAAAGCTTCAAATTATTTAAAATTTAATCTAAAATACTTCAGTTTGGCGGTTGCCCTGTTCTTAACCGAAGTAGTAATTGAACTATATGTTCACGATAACTTTGTAAGGCCATATATAGGCGATTTGCTTGTGGTAATATTGTTGTATTGTATGGTTAAAAGCATCTTAAATACACCAGTTCTTATCACGGCTATTTCGGTGCTGATATTTTCTTACCTGATTGAAACCTTGCAATACCTTAATCTTACAAAAATGATGGGTCTAGAAAATTCTTATACTGCAAAAATATTATTGGGGAATTATTTTGCATGGGGAGATATACTAGCTTATACGGCTGGGATTTTGATTGTACTTATTTTCGAAAGGAAACAATTAGGTTTTACTTTTAGTTAAGTTACTGAAACTATCCACCAAATATGACATCAGTCTTAAAATACTGTTGCATTAAACTTTTAACTTCGGTATTACGTTTATATTACTCATGAGGGGATTCCAATTTTCTAAATTTTCACCAAATAAATTGCCAAAAGGTGGGTTTGATGAACTATTAAAGCTATTTACAGAGCTTCTTAATTATACTGCTGGCGATGCTGGAGAAACACTGGCATGGATGAACGAGCTGGATAAACAATATAAGTTTACCAACAATGATTACGCCATGGGCGATTTCATTGATGACCTTAAGCAAAAAGGTTATCTGAAAGAAGAAGATGGCGAAGTCAAAATCACGGCCAAAACAGAACAGACCATTAGAAGATCTGCTTTAGAGGAGATTTTTGGGAAGTTAAAAAAAGCGGGAAAAGGCAACCACAACAGTAATATTTCTGGAATTGGGGAAGAAAAAAATGCTGATCGTAGGGAGTATTCCTTTGGGGATAGCTTGGACCAGATAGACATGACTGCTTCCGTTCAAAATGCTCAGATTAACCATGGGATAGAAAACTTCACGCTAACAGAACGTGATCTCGAAGTAGAAGAAAAAGATTATAAAACGCTTACTTCTACAGTGCTTATGATTGACATTTCACATTCGATGATCCTATATGGTGAAGATCGAATTACCCCTGCTAAAAAAACTGCAATGGCACTTGCAGAATTAATTAAAACGAAATACCCGAAAGACACTTTGGATATCGTTGTATTTGGTAATGATGCTTGGCCAATTACGATCAAAGACCTTCCCTATTTGCAAGTTGGCCCGTACCATACCAATACGTTGGCAGGATTAGAATTGGCTACTGATTTATTGCGTAGAAGAAAAACCCACAATAAACAGATTTTCATGATTACTGATGGAAAGCCTACTTGTTTAAAGGAAAATGGTCGATATTATAAAAACAGCATGGGTTTAGATAGGAAAGTGATTGGCAAAACACTGAATATGGCAGCACAATGCAAGCGACTAAATATTCCAATTACAACTTTCATGATTGCACAAGATCCGTATTTACAACAATTTGTTAGACAGTTTACACAGATTAATGGCGGAAGAGCATTCTACAGCTCACTTACGGGTTTAGGCGAGTATATTTTTGAAGATTATATCAAAAACAGAAGAAAAACATTTAGGTAAGCAAAAGAATTGAAAGGTTGAAAAATTGAAAGGTTGGAAAGCTGAAATTCAAACTTTACAACATTCCATCTTTACAACATTACAACACAAAACATTACAACAAACACTCAATAATAGAACAAAACCATCACATGGATATCAAAACACTTGGCCAATTAAAAGCCTCTAACTATAAATCATTAAGTGTTAAAGACGAATTGAGAAAAAACTTAATTCAGCAGTTACAAAATAAGGAAGCTGGTTTCGAAGGGATTCTAGGTTACGATGAAACCGTTATTCCGGAACTTCAGACTGCCATTTTATCTCGTCATAATGTACTTTTATTGGGTTTACGTGGGCAGGCAAAAACGAGAATTGCCCGCTTAATGGTAAACTTATTAGATGAGTATATTCCTTATGTTGCGGGAAGTGAAATATTCGATGATCCATTGAATCCTATTTCTTGGTATGCAAAAAATGAGATTGCCCAAAAAGGTGATGAAACCCCCATTTTATGGCAGCACAGAAGTGAGCGTTATACCGAAAAATTGGCAACGCCAGATGTTACGGTTGCCGATTTAATTGGCGATGTAGATCCAATCAAGGCCGCAACGTTAAAGTTAACCTACAATGATGAACGTGTAATCCATTTCGGATTAATTCCAAGAGCACACAGAAGTATCTTTGTAATTAATGAACTACCTGATTTGCAGGCCAGAATTCAGGTAGCATTATTTAATATGCTCCAAGAAAAAGATATCCAAATCCGCGGTTTTAAATTGCGTTTACCGCTAGATATCCAATTTGTATTTACGGCAAACCCTGAAGATTATACCAATCGAGGAAGCATTGTAACCCCATTGAAAGACAGGATCGAAAGCCAGATTTTAACCCACTACCCTAAAACAGTTGAAATCTCAAGAAAAATCACTTTCCAAGAGGCAAAACTTACAGAGGAACAGCGCTTAATTGAGGCTGATGGTTTAGTTAAGGATCTAGTAGAGCAAGTTGCTTTTGAAGCAAGAAAAAGTGAGTTCATTGATCAAAAATCTGGTGTTTCTGCTCGTTTAACAATTTCTGCTTATGAAAATTTAATCAGTAATGCCGAGCGAAGAATGTTAATCAATCGCGAAGAAACAACATTTGTAAGACTGTCTGATTTGAGCGGAATAATCCCTGCTGTTACGGGCAAGATTGAATTGGTATATGAAGGAGAATTAGAAGGACCCGCAAAAGTTGCGCATACCTTAATTGGAAAAGCGATAAAACATCTTTTTGCAAGATACTTTCCAGATCCAGAAAGAGCTAAAAAAACAAAAACAGCTAACCCTTATATGAAAATCACCGAGTGGTTTACCGAAGGAAATACAATTGATATCGCTGATGATTTAACAATAACGCAATATAAAAAAGCGTTGATGGACGTTGATGGTTTACATGAACTCGTACAGAAATTTCATCCCAAACTAAGTGAAAACCAAACTTTATTACTGATGGAATTTGTATTGCACGGACTGGCAGAATTTTCACAACTGAGCAAAAACTACCTGAATGGAGGTTTTGGGTTCGCAGATATGTTTGATAGCCTATTCAATGCTGATATGACCGATGAGGATGAAGAAGATTTCAGGTAACAATAAAAAACAGCTTTATTAATGTCATTCTTCCTCTCCTTACTTGCCGTTACCATTATCATAGTTGCTTACGATTTTTATTGTTATAAAGCAATTGTTGCCGTTTTTAAAAACTGGAAATTAACTACAAAGAGAATTTTCACCATAGCCTACTGGGCTTACACCATAGTGTTAATCATTGGTTTTTTTATTTCGGTTTACATTAAGGGATCTTTTTTTGTAGGCTTAAGATCTGTTGTTCTTGTGGCTTTCTGCCTAACCTTTATTGGCAAATTATTTATGCTGCCTTTTCTTTTAATCGACGATTTACGCAGATTGTTAGTTAAGTTTTTAAGGGTATTAAAAAAAGATAAGATTAAGGAAGAGGCCAATATTGGCGAGCCGATTACCAGATCTCAGTTTTTGGTTAAAGCAGGGCTTGTTGCTGCCGCCGTTCCGGTAAGTTCTTTAGGTTGGGGTATTATTTCTGGTGCTTATGACTATCAGGTCCGCAGGGTTACCTTAAGGCTGCCTAATTTGCCTAAAGCATTTGACGGGATTACATTAGGGCAAATTTCGGATATACATTCTGGGAGCTTCTACAATAAAACAGCAGTAAAGGGAGGGGTAGAAATGCTTATGGCCGAGAAACCCGATTTCATTTTTTTTACTGGGGATTTAGTCAATAACCTTACTGCTGAAGTAAAAGATTATCAAGACATTTTCGCTAAAGTTAAAGCGCCATTGGGCGTTTATTCTACCTTGGGCAATCATGATTATGGAGATTATCATTTCAAAGAAAATTCTCCTGCCAAGGTTAAAAATTTGCAGGATATGTTAAAAACCCATAAAATAATGGGATATGACCTGTTGATGAATGAGCATCGTAGATTAAAGGTAGATGGAGAAGAAATTGGAATTTTAGGTGTAGAGAATTGGGGAATGGGCCGTTTTCCAAAGTATGGGAAGATGGAACTCGCTACAAAAGATACGGATGATCTACCAGTAAAATTGCTATTATCACATGATCCAACACATTGGAGAAATGAGGTATTACCAAAATATCCAAATATAGATGCCATGTTTAGTGGCCATACCCATGGCATGCAATTTGGGGTGAGATTACCGCATATGCAATGGAGTCCTGTTGAATATATCTACAAAGAATGGGCAGGCCTATACCAAGAAAAACAACAACAGCTCTATGTAAATGTAGGCTATGGTTTTATTGGTTATCCCGGACGTGTAGGAATATTACCAGAAATTACGATATTTACTTTAAAGCAATCTTAATGAACACGAAACTAAATAGCTAATTTCATCAGATGATAAAAAAAGCATTTCTTTCTATCTTAGATTTTCTGCTTTTTAGCAATCTTTTTATTGCTTTTTGTGCTGTTGCACAGGGTCTGGTTACCTATTATTTACTCAAACAGCCGGTAGACAAATATGTGCTATCGTTTCTATTTTGTTCTACATTAATTGTATATAACTTAAGCATGCTGTTGGCTAAGCCAAAAAAACCCCAGCAATCCCCTTTTAAACGTGTCAGATGGATTTTCGCCCACCACAGACTGGTTATCTCCATTACGCTTATTGCAACGCTCTGCGTGATCCCTTTGAGTTTGTGGCATTTTAGCTTTCAAGCAAAATTATTAATGGGTTTTATTGGGGTTATTTCTCTAGCCTATAACTTTCCTTTTTTAAGGTTAAATGATAAAAAAATCGGTCTAAGAAATATTCCAGGCATTAAGCTTTTCTTAATCGCTTTTGTATGGTCAACCAGTTGTGTGCTTTTGCCAATTGTAGAACTCGAAAGCTCTTTCCAGACCCAAGTTTCGTTACAAGAAACTGTAATGCTCATTGCCAAACGTTTTCTGTTTATCTGTGCCATTACCATTCCTTTTGATATCCGTGATCTTTTTCAGGATAAACTTTATGAACTGAAAACCATTCCCGTAATGCTCGGAGAGAAAAGAGCATGGATTTTTTGCCAGATACTACTTGGTCTCTATTTAATTCTACTTTTTCTTTTCACAAAAAGCATTGGCTGGGACGTGATTGGTTTGGCATTAACCATATTTCTAACTGGATGGCTAATTTTCAAATCAAACCTTAAAAGAAATGAATATTATTATTTCTTCTTTTTAGACGGCACGATGATCTTACAATTCCTGATCTTGTGGCTTGTAAACTTGGTAAACTAACGTGAATTCGCTATAAGATGAATATTAAAATGGCTAATGGTTAATGGATCATAGTTGATAGCTTGGATTCATAGGTCAATAGCCAATGGTCAATAGACTGGTTGGTTAATAGCCGTTTATTGACGAGTGCAAAGAATAGTCAACCTCGTAATTTAAATGCAGCCAAATCAATTAATCTGTGAGCTAACCTACTATGCATCTATAATCCCTTAAATCTGTGGCCAACAATTTAACCGCCTATGATCCAGCATTAAATCGATACCCTATTCCACGAACCGTTTGTAGCAACTGTGGATTATCAGGGTTAAGTTCAATCTTTTTACGCAGCCTTACAATATGCATATCCAATGTACGGGTATTTACATCTGAATTATATCCCCAAACAACCAGCATCAGTTCATCTCTATTGATTACCTTATTTGGATTGCGCAGAAAGTATAATAAAATTCTATTTTCTAAAATGGTAAGCTCAATCTTTTTCCCGTCACGAAACAAAGTATGGATATTTGGATGGTGTTCCATACTGCCAAAACGGTGAATTTCAGAACGGTCATTATTCAACAGGAATTTAACTTTACTGTCTAACATCGCTACCAAAACATCCATGTTAAATGGTTTTGTCACATAATCTGAAGCACCAAAGTTATAGGCATCGATTTTATCTACATCTTGAGCCTTTGCCGTCATCATGATTACTAATCCTTCATAACCTTGTTTGCGAACTTCTTCACAAACTTCAGCACCTTCCTTACCTGGCAACATCCAGTCAAGCAACACAATTTCTGGTTTCTCCACCATAATTGTTTCTACTGCAGCAATACCATCGCCATTTTCTAACACCTGGTATCCTTCTGCCTGTAAGCGGTGAACAACTAAAAAACGAAGGTTTTCATCATCTTCAACAATCAGTATTTTTATTCCTTTCGACATTTTGTTTATGGTTTTTTTGTTTGGTATTTTAAGGTTAAAATGTTGGAAGGTTGAAACGTTGACACACAACATTCAAACTTTTAAACATGCTAACGTTCCAACTCTTATATCCTAACGTTTCAACTATTAATATATGGCAATACTATTTTAAATTCCGTTCCCTTATCAACAACACTTTTAACAGAAATATCTCCATTCATAAAGTTAACGAGTTCTTTACAGAAAGCCAAGCCTAAACCTACACTTCCATTTTGGTTATATCTGTTCTGAATGCGATAAAACTTTTTAAATATATTATTTATTTCTGAGGATGGAATACCTATTCCGGTATCTCTAAACCTGAGCACAATCCTATCTTTTATTAATCGGGCGCTAATGTGCACTTTTTTCTGATTTACCGGTGAATATTTGTAAGCATTTTCTAATAGGTTGTCAAAAAGACTCCCTAATAACACAGGATCCGTGATGAATGTTTTAAATCCAGAAGTCTCATACGTCACATCAAAATCTGGGTGTTTAAGCTGATGAACTTCAATAGTGGTTTCTATAAAATCTACCATATTAATTTCGTCCTGATTTAATGTAATGGCTTTATTTTCAATTTGAGTGAAGGCGAGCAATTTGTTCATCAGTCCGTTTAACTTATCTGCCTCTTCATCTAAAATCTTCCCATATAGTTTTTGCTCCCTTTCTGTTAAGCTTGCAGCGCTTTTAATATTATTTCCTGCAATTTTAATTACACTAACAGGTGTTTTAAATTCATGTGTAAGATTGGTGACAAAATCATATTGCAGCTTAAACATTTTATGGTTAACATTTAAATTTCTATAAATTAGAAATGCAACCAGTACCAAAACCCCATAAAACAACAACAGTAATGCTGCAATTGGAAGAAAATAGCTAAAGATTTCTTTTTTAACGAAAGACCTAGAAGAAATAAAGTATAGTTTATAATCTGAAAAGGGGCCGCCAAGAGTGATTTCCCCAGTAATGTATTCTGAAGAAGTATCTAATGGATCATAGGTAATGGGCTCAATCCTTACATTTTGATACAACAACGGTCTAGTATTTTTAATCTTAATCTTGCTGGCATCAAGCTCGAAAGAGAGCATATCTTGTTGATAAACAGGATCTATATCCAGCTTATAGGCAATCATCCTTTTATAAGACTTTAATAGCTCTAGGCTAGGAATATTAAAATAATCGATACGGTTGGGTCGCGTATTTGAGAAATTACTAAACAATGCCTCCTGACTTGGAACTTTGGTCGTATCCAATTTCTGCACAAAGGTGATTAACTTTAACGAGAGCGCACTGAAATTGTCAATGTCTACTGTATTGATCACTTCATTCTCACCATAAAGTTTAATGGAATCTTTGGGCACATAACTTCCGAACTGGAAAACATTTTTTACTCCTATAGAGCAATCTCCATAGTTAATTCCATTATCTTCAATTTTAGTGTTTTTTACCTGGGCATCATAAAATATAACCTTAGATACGAATGGATACTGTAATAAGATCGTATCAGCAAATTTTGATGCCGTTGCAGAGTCTAGATACCCATTATAATATGATATTTCTGGAAGTTTGTTTAAGAAGAAATCATTATAAGGCTTGATGCTTTCTTCTAATACATTTGCTTTTGCAGAAACAAAATCATTTTCGATGTTCTTTTTACTAAAATTAAACGCCAAAAAAAGAGACAAGATGAAAAGAACAGATATTAATACAATAAAAGTTACTATCAACGAAAAATTCTTGCGGTAACCACTATCCTTTTCTGAAACCATTTTGATAACAGGTTATTTCTTTTTCAAATTAGTTTCCAAAAATAGCTCTAAAGCAGTGTAAACCTTTTGTCGGCTCTCTTCTCTATTCACAAAGAACGGAGAATCTTCCTTTTCGTAATAGGTAACTGGGGCATTTCTCTTTTTCAGCTCCTTTACAAATTGTATAGCATCACTTGAATTAATTCTTGGGTCTTTTACATTCTGAGTGATAAAAATAGGAATATTAACTTTATCTGCATGAAATAAAGGAGAAGCTTGGTGCATATAATCAAAATCAGTATTCGGATTTCCAATCATTTCGTAATACATCTGCAAATTCGATTTCATGAATGGAGGGATAGACTTTAAATAGCTGAAAAGATTTAAAACTCCAGAATTAGATGCTGCACACTTGTACATCTTAGGATTTTTAATGGCACTATTCAATGCAATATAGCCACCAAAACCACTACCATATATCGCAATTTTCTGAGGATTGGCAATCTTTTCACTAATTAGCCACTTTGCACCATCATCTACATCATCTTGTATTTTGGCACCCCATTGCTTAAATCCTGCAGCATGAAAATTCATTCCATAACCCGTAGAACCACGGTAGTTAACCTGGAGAACAGCATAACCTCTATTTGCTAAAAACTGTACCTCTGCATTATAACCCCAGGTATTTCTTTGCCCCGGGCCATTATGCGGAACGATAACAACCGGAAGGTTTTTCGGATCTTTGTTTAATGGTAAAGTTAGATACCCATTGATCTTTAATCCATCTCTTGTCATATAGCTAATGGGCTTCATTTCGCACATCTGCTCTTCTTTAATAGCAGAATTATTATCACTTAGTTTTTTTAAAGTCCCCTTGTCGGCTATATATAGATAGTAGGAGCCAGGATTTCTATCGGTAAACGTGCGTATTACAAATACATTTTCATTTTGATCGCCATCCAATATTTTCATTTCAGTCTTTGGAAGCAACTGATCTAACTTTTGGTAAAACAGCTCTGCATCGTGATCAAGATAGTGTTTCTCTTTTTTCCAGCTTTCTGAAACCACATAGGCCATCTTACCTTTTTGTCTAGAATACTGGGCCTCCACAACATTTAAAGTATCATTGGCAAACAAAACGCTTTTTTCTTTTCCTGTAGTACAATCTAACTCTACCAATGCATTTTTATCACGATTTACATTTGAGATTGCATAAATGATATTTGGCTTATTTTCTGAAAAAGCAACAGGTATTAATGTTGTTTTAAAATTAATGGTAACAATAGGTCTAAATTTTTGCGCTTCGTTTTGACGGTACCATAAAGTTTCATTTACACCATCACTGGAAGTTGCTATTCTCAGTTTCCCTTTTGAATCTGTTACCCAATTGGTGATATTACCCGGGTTTTGAGCAGCCATTCGCATCTTCCCATCTCTAACATTAAGTCTATACACATCAGAGACTGTAGAATCTCTTTGATTTGAAAGCACCAACAAAAATTTTCCTTCTATCAATTGATCCTGTAAAACCCTGATTCTACTTTTTTCATTTGTACTCAGCTGCCTTTCGTCCTTACCCGTTTTATTAATAATGAAAAGATCTGCTTGAAAACCTCTCCCCTCTTTTTCCTTATAATAGATCAGCTCGTCATCACTTACCCATGCATAAAAACTAATATTCTTTTCATGAAGATGGGTAAGCTGAGCAACTTTACCCGTTTCAATTTCTTCTACGAAAAGATTTTGTCTTTTGTCCTGAAGTTTGAGGTAGGAAATATACTTGCCATTTGGAGAAATTCGATAGGTAGCACGATCCTGAGACTTAAAAAAATCGTTCACAGGTATAATAGTTACTTTATTTTCTTGCGTACAAGCAAATAAACAAGCAACAATTAGCAGTAAAATATGTCTCTTTACAAATGTCATCATCAATATTCCACAAAAGTACATAACCGCATTTGGCAATGTCTCATACCCATTAAGAATGTTACTTACCAAATACTATCGGAGTTCTCAATGTAGCAACATTGTAATTAATACAAATAAATTGTAAGTAACAATTAGAATACGAGGTCACAATTTTCGTTATTTTAGCAAATAGCTTTAATTTGAATTAAAAATCAGTTAATTTAAGCTTTGATAATGACCAATAGCTAATGAAAAAAATTATAGTTGTCCTTTTCTTAAGTTTTCTCACTACAGCATTGTACGCACAAGATAATATGGATGAAGCACTTGCCTATCAATATTTTCAGCAGGGCGACTTTGAAAAAGCAGCAACAATTTTTGAGAAATTATTTAATAAAAATAGAAACGACAATTATTTCGATCTGTACTTCACTTCTCTGATCAAGGTAAAGAAATACAATGAGGCCGAAGCCATCCTTAAAAAATTGGTCAAGCAATATCCCCAAAAAACAACTTATGCCGTTGCGCTAGGCAGAGTTTATCAAGAAAATGGTCGCACAGCAGAAGCCAGTAAGATCTATCAAGAAGCGATTAACAATACACCAAAGGACGAAAATAAATTTAGAGAACTGGCCAATAGCTTTTATCGATTTGAAGCCTATGATATGGCCATCAGCGCTTTTTTACAAGGCCGTAAATTATTTGGCGATGAACAGCTGTTCATTTACGAGCTGTTAGGTATTTACCGATTTAAGAAAGACAAAAAGATGCTGATCCAAGAGTACTTGAACGCTCTACCCAGCTCCCCGCAATTGTTACCACAGGCACAAGGAGTTTTAGCTTCTATTTTTGAAGACAATAACGACTACCAATTGCTTCAGACTGCGCTGTTGAAAAAAATACAGAAAGATCCGCAAACTGAGATCTATACCGACCTATTGGCATGGCAATACATACAACAGCAAGATTATGAAATGGCTTTGCGACAATTAATTGCTCAAGACAAAAGAACCAAGGGTGATGGAGCAAATTTATATAATGCAGCTAACACTTTTTTGGCCAATAAAGCATTTACAACAGCCATTAAGACCTATGAATACCTGTTGACCAAAGGCCCAGACAATGAGCTTTACCTCCAATCAAAAGTGGAGTTGGTAAACGCAAAGTACGAAATGGCGATCGCAGGGAAGTTTGAAACCCAAGCTATACAAACACTTGCCAATGAATATCAAGAGATTTTAACTCAGTTTGGCAAACATGGACAGGGATTAATTGCCCTTCGAAGGTTAGCCAATCTACAAGCTTACTATATCAAAGACCTTAAGCAGGCCGAAGCTACGCTTGAAGACGGAATTAAAGTTCAGGGTGTTTCACCTATGGATATTGCTTATCTCAAGATGGATCTCGGCGATATTTATATCTTAACCAAACAACCTTGGGAAGCTATTCTATTATATGAGCAAGTAGCTAAACAATTTGAAAACAATCCAATTGGCAATGAAGCACGTTTCAGATCAGCAAGACTTTCTTTTTACCAAGGTAATTTCACTTTTGCAAAATCACAAGCTGACGTTTTAAAAGCATCTACAACACAGTTGATTGCCAACGACGCACTTAATTTGAGCTTGTTAATCTCCGACAACCTACAAAATAAAAATGATAGTCTAGCCTTACAGATGTATGCAGATGCAGAAATGCTACAGTTCATGAATAATACAGCTGAAGCATTGGCTAAATTAGATAGCATCGGCATTGCTTATCCGAGCAATAGCTTAACAGATGATATCTTAATGGCAAAGGCTAAGATCTACATTAAAACTAGTGAAACAACAGCAGCGATTACCGCATTAAAACAGTTGATTGATGGCCATAGCGAAAGCATTTGGATGGATGATGCACTTTTTACATTGGCAGATATCTATGAGAAGAAACTCAACAACCCAGATGAAGCTAAAAAGCTGTTTCAACAATTGATGAATGATTTTCCCGGAAGCATGTTCAATGCAGAAGCAAGAAAAAGATTTAGGAATATTCGTGGTGACAATGTTGGGATCTAAATTTTTATTTTAGCAAATAATCGATAAGTAATATCGATCGGACAAACCAACGTTATAACATTCCAACCTTTAACTTTTCAACTCCTTCCATCATACATCTTCCCTGATACCTCTTCCATTTACCTACAATATACCTACCATTTACCTAGCCTCCTTCGAGAAGTCTTTGGTAATGCAACACTTTACTAGGGGTAATTAGATAAATTTAGAAGAAAATTTAATAGTTAAATTATAATCAACCGTTAATCATAACTTGTGATTTGTAGTCGTTCTGCCTAGTCATCAATGTCATTCTTTCTTGCTAAATCAAGTCAGCGCAATTTATCCTTCAGTTCATTAATTACCAGTTTTTTATAATATTTTTTCAATTTCGCTTTTAGCTCCTCATCATTTAAATCTTGAGGAACATTCATGCCATTGAAAATTATCTCAGTCCTTTTCTTCTTTGTAATCATCGTAAAATCTAAACCCTTCAAGGTATCTTTTTCTAATACAATCTGGTTAATGATATATTTTTTGACAATAGTTGTGGTATCTGCCAGATGTCTAACCTTCATAACCCTAATGGTATCAAACTTTATATCATGAAAACTAAGCTTTTTTACTAGCTCAGGCTGGCTATAACGCACTGTTGTGTTACAATTATAAAACTTCAGATTTCCGTTGTTTTCTGAATAATAATAGTTTGTGGGAGGAGATTCCGCAATTAGGATAAATAAGGAGCCAATCAAAATTAAGTTCGAATTAATCCACTCAACTTTAAAAAAGCCGAAAGAATTATTCTTGATCAAGTAGTAAGGAATTGGCAAAAATATAATTACCAACAAATCGCTATAATCTATAATTCTGGAAGTTTGAATAAGGGAGTACTGATTATAAAAATCAATGAATGGCTGCGAATAACCACTTTTCCAAAAGGCAAATATGATAAAGGCTATGTATACGCTATTTTCTTTCAGTTTAGGGAATATAAATGTCAATAAGAGTGGAAAAGTAATGATCCCAAGTACATCAGATAATTTGCCTGTCAAAAAGCCCGGAAACTGAAACTTTAATATCTGGTCATTGATAAATAACATCAAAATACCAATGATGAAAATAGGATTTTGAATTAGATCTTTATTGCGTTGGTTCTCCATAGCATTAAATAAAATTGTTGATGAAAACTTAATTAAACATATCCTATGTACAAATGATGCTGATACTAATTTAACATGATAATCTTATCTTTGCAAAATGATATTATACAATGTAACTGTAATCATCGAGGATAACGCTGCGGATGAATGGCTTAATTGGACAAAACAAACTCATATTCCTGCAGTCATGGCTACCGGAAAATTTGTTTCTAGTAGATTGTTAAAGGTTTTAGATTCACCAAACGAAGGGATAACCTTTTGCACACAATATATTGCAGAGAGCATAGCTGAATATGAAGACTACAAGCAAAACTATGCGCCTGTGCTTCAGGCAGAACTACAACAAAAGTTTGAAAACAGATTCGTAGCTTTTCGTACGTTAATGGAATATGTTGGTTAGGAATTAGCTATTGTGACGTTGAACGATAAGCATAAAAGCAAACCATTCAATGTCCAATAAATTTGTTCCTATTGTTTTATTAAATCATAAAGTTCATCCAATTTAGGAGAAAGTACAATTTCGATCCTACGATTTTTACTGCGGCTTTCCGCTGTAGTATTTGGGCCTAAAGGCTGATACTGCCCCTTACCAGTTGCCGTCATCCTCACACTCTCTACCTTTTGTTCTTCCGTTAAGAAACGAACTACAGAGGTTGAACGCAACACACTCAAATCCCAGTTGTCTTTAATTTGACCAAGATTATTGATCTTCTGAGAATCAGTATGGCCTTCTACAGCAATATTTATTTCAGGTTGCTGTTTCAGCACTGTTGCCAATTCAGTCAAAGCCTGTTTTCCTTTTTCATCAATGATGATACTTCCCGACGGGAATAGGAGCTTGTCGGTTAATGACACATATACCTTTCCATTTTTAACTTCAACAGTTAAACCATTTTTTGTAAAGCCCAATAAAGCATCCTGTAATTTTGCCTTTAGCTGATTGGTTGCTGCATCACGTTTCTTCAAAATTTCTTCTACCTCGTTTAAACGCTGCTCACGCTTTTTTAAGTCATCAGATAGCTTATCCAGGTTTCCAGAGAGTTTGTTGATCTCAGCAGAGCTATTGGTGCGCAATTTGGTATAATTGGCATCCATCTGAGCATACTGTGCACGTAAATCAGCTAATTGCCTATTTAGATCCGAAGTATCTTTTCTCAAACGGCCAATGCGTTGTTCCAAACCTTCTCCTGTTAATTGGGCTTCTGTCCATCCGGTACTCAGCGAGTCTTGTTTAGCCAGTAGAGCTTTATATTTTTTTGGAGATAAGATTACGCACGAACTAATGGTTGATGCGGATAAGAAAATCGCGAGAGCGAAGAAGAGATTTTTCATTTGTGTGTTTAATTTGTGAATGGGCAAATTAGCTAATTAGCTTTCATTATGAATGGCATTTCTCAAAAATGCCACTAACGGATAAATTGTTTGGAAAGAACTTTTCAACTTATTAACGATATCGGGTTTAAAAAATTCTTCATCATCAAGCTTTTTTAATACCTCAAAACTTTTGAGCTTAAGGAATTCAATATTTGGATCTTCCAGGTCGTAACCCTTTGGCGCATTTTTAAGCGCATTTGCAGTACTCAACTTAAAGCTTGCTGCAAATTTCTTATCCTCTATAATTGCCTTAAAATCGCCAATATTATAATCTATTTCCTGTCTGATGAGTTTTAGATGTGGCGCTTCGGGCATCCAATATCCGCCAGCAACAAAGCTATTTCCAGGTTGGATGTGCAGGTAATAACCAGGCTCATTACCGCCTTTACTTTTTGCAGAAAACCAAATTCCAAAGTTTCTTTTATATGGATCTTTATTTTTGCTAAAGCGTACATCACGATAAATCCGCATCAAAGACTTCTTAGGATCTGTTTCCCCCGAAATAAGAGGATCAATCTCCGAAACAGCTTTAATTAACGAAGCCACCAATGTTAGCACATCAGCTCTTGCTTCTTCGTATAAATCTTTGTGCACCGCAAACCAGTCACGGTTGTTATTTTCTGAAAGATCGTTAATAAATTTAAAAGTGTTTTTACTTAACATGGCTTCTGTTTAATTGTTTAAACTGGTTTGATTGTTAATTTAAACCTGCAAACCAGCTCATGGTTTGTCGTAGTCCGGATTGTATTTAATCTTCGGTGACAACCAATGCAATAAAATGATACGTGAATATCGATAATTTAAGGGTGATAACAAAAGAGAACCCAAAAATATGACGCTTACATAGATCCAAACCGAGTCAAAATCTAATCTTCCTCCAGAGACATAATAGGTAGCAAAACCCATACTAATCATTTCGGCCATGTTCATTGCATAACTTACATACATAGCCGCATAAAAATAACCAGGTTCAATTTCAAAACGCTGACCGCAATGACTACAATTGTAATTTGTACGCTGGATATTGAAGCCGTAGATGCTCCCAGAAAATATTGGTCCTCTTCTACATTGGGGACATTTGCCATGGAGAATGGCATACCATTTTGCTGTTGACATTAATAATGGTCTTTAGCTGATAAAATGTTGACAACATCTTCAATCACTTGATAAAGCAATCTATGTTCGCGATTAATTCGTCTAGACCATACTCCTGAAAGCTGGTGTTTTAATGCTTCTGGCTTACCAGTACCTTCAAATGGATTTTCAGAAATTTCCTGCAGTAACAAGAGCAACTTTTTCAATACTGCTTTATTTCCTGATTTTTTATGAAAATTGATGTCTTTTTTTGACTGATCAGAAAAGTCTAAATGAAAGCCCATTATAAGCTTAAGAAGTCCTGCAAATCTTCAGTTTTAATCCTTGTAACTTTTCCTTCAGCTACTTCTTTTTTGCTATTTTCTATTTTAGCTACAAAGTCAGAATCGTAAGGTTTTGCAGTTTCAAAATTGATTCCCAAAGCTTTTGCCATTGTCTTTAGCGCTTCGAGCTGCACTTTAGTCTTTGGATATATGATCAAGGATTCCATGGATGATGAGTATTTATTATTGGAAATTAACTTGTTCTTTACTTGAACCATTAGCTTTTTTACGATAATTCTTATACCACAAAATGCCAACACCTGCGATTAATAGATATGGAATTGATAAAAGGTAAATAATTCCAGAATTCAAACCTTTTCCTTGTGTATTTCCATTTTTGGTGCCCTGTTCAGCACTAATGGTACACATAGAGCATTGTGCTTTTGCTTGCGGTACAATTGCAAAAGTCGAGAAAAGAATAAATAAGATTAAAATTGCTTTCTTGAACATCATCGCAAATATAAGGATTATTGTAAAAGATAGTTTTAAAATTTATGTCATAAAAAACCCTTACTTTTTAGGGTAAGGGTTTTTATGATAAGGATAGATTTAATCCACCAAATTACACAAAGCGTAATTCAAGTTAATTCTTGATCGCTCTTCCGTAATAGAAATTAGTAGCATCGCCTACTTTATATAGACCTCCAAGAGCTGAAACCGTCGGATCACTACTTACAACCCAATCCATTTTGAATGATGCATTGATGAAATAATTCTTGACAGCTGTTACAACCCATCCATTATTCCAATTTGCGTTGGAAGCTGCTGGAATGTAATTTGACAGTGTGATGATGTCATTATTGATGACATAAGTATATGAAGCGTCGGCCAAATACCTCGAGCCTCCAATTACAAACCAAACTTCCAACTTAGCAGTTGTAGCATTAATTAGCCTAAATTGCATCGATTCCATTGTAGCATTATTTAAATCGTAACTGGAAATTTGAGAAGCCCACAATGTATTCCATCCCGAAACAACTCCTGGAGGAAGTGTTCTGCCTGTAATCATGATACCATTGAATGCTCCATTGTACTTAAATACCGTTTTGAACTCAGTAAGTGGTACTGGATTATTATTGATGATATACTCTTTACCCTTGTTATCATATAAAGCTAAAGTAGTAGCGTCTTTCCAAGCCATTTTCACAAAAACAATACCTTGGTAGGTTAATCCACCATCTAGAATAGTTACAGCGTCAAGTGAGGTTGCAATTTTACCTTTTGCACTAGATACAGAATTATCAGGCAATAAAGTACTTAATTCTATTCGTTTCCCATTGGCAACACTATTCGTAAAATCAGGCGAGACACCAGTCTTTGTACCAGCAGTTATCTCAATATATGCGTTCTTTCTAGTACTGAAAAACGCTTTGAACTTATCCATAGCTGTTTTAAGTTCGCCCGCCACATAACTTGCTTTTTGTGCAGCTGTTGCTTTTACAAGTGTAAGTTGCTGTCTGTATCTTTTCCCTAAAAAGATGACACTGTCTGCAGTAGATCTTTGATAAATAAAATCGACATCACTTTTAAATCCTGTTTTTAGATTTCCTCCAAATGTTGATGGAGTCGGATCATTTAACCAGGTTAAGTAACAATAAGTATCAAATACCAAATCTACTCCAGCATCCTGTTTAATTCTATAGTATGAAGCAATGGAGTTTACAGAGGTTACATCATTCATATCTGAATACATAGTCACATTTTCTGTAGCATCAAAGCTCATGTAAAAGCCATACCCACCCCCATCTCCAGTTGGTGTCGTAGCTACCCAACCGTTAGGAGCAGTACTAAGTATATTCTTCACTTCAGCTATTGCTTTACCAATTCTTACATTCGGCGTGTCATCAAATTTAGCTTCAAATGACGATTTTTTGCAGCCTAAAAGTATTAATAGACCAACAAACATTAATATTAATTTTTTCATTTTGTTTCAATTTAAGATTATTGCCCGGTTGCACCGTAAAAATAATTAGCTGAAGCACCTTTTACATAAAAACCAGCGTAGTTAGTATATGTCACTGTGCTATACTCTGAAGGTAACCAATCTGCAACAAATGTATTGTTTGCCAAGTAATCTAGAATTGGCTGTAACGATGGCTTCAATAAGTTTGCATTCCCTACCCAATTAGCATCTGTACCACCTACTGCTGCAACAGTAAACCGAGTTTCACTAGTCGCTGGATCAACAATCATATTAAAAGCATACTTAGCCAAAAGAGCTGTAGTCCCTTGATTAAAACTAACCTCTACATTCATTGCTGTTGCTGAAGTAAAATTTAGTTTTATAGAATTCATATTCAAACGTGAAGCAAGTGGTATTGCAGCAATTCCAGCACTTGCTGATTGATAAAGCGCTTTAAATTGAGTAGGCATTGGATAAGTGGTATATGCAATATCATTTGTCATATCCATTGTTAGCGTTTTATATAAGCTCCCTCTGTTTAACCAGTAACCAAAAGTTACCGAAGGATCCTTAACCACATTTTTAAGATAATTCTGAACCTCTCTTTGTAACCTTCTAAAATCAAACCCTAAACCAGTAGTATAATAGTTAACCACGTTTGCTTCCTTCAACTTTAATCTGCTCTTTGCTGTAGCATTAACAGTTGCATCAACATTACCAATGGTATTTGCATAATTATCATAATAAGACTGACCTGTAACCAATAAAGTAGCTACTGTTTCTGCATAATCTTCTGTTGGGCTACCACTTGCATAACTTCCTAAGAAACCAGCTGCTTTTGCAGTTGCAGCAGGTGTTAAGGTCCATGGTTGCTTATAAGCACCTTGAGAAATACCTTCAAAATCTGGCGGAATAGCTACAGTTTGGTTTAAAATGTGCGTAAATTCATGATGGATTACATACAATCTATTGGTTACAAAAGCAGGTGTTAAGCTAAAACTGTTTAGACCATATAATGTTATTCTTCTACCTCCTGCAGCTGTACCAGCAATAGCTGAACCATCTGTTTGATAAAAAGCCGATCCATACAATACCCATTCTTTTGGATTTGTATTCTGAATAAAAGTTGTACCAGCAATTTTTTTGTAGGGCAATAAATAACCGTCTAAAACCGTCTGCATCATCGGCTGCACATTATCTGGCTTAAGTGGTGCAACATCAACAGAAGCATCCCCATAATAATATCTGTTAAACCTATATATCACTTTCATGTTATATGGATCCAATAAATTTGTATTAAGCCACTGATCTAGTGCAGTATTCGTTTCTGGCTGATCCAGATTATATTTGCTGAAGTCAACATTAAGGACTTCCTTCTTTCTGCAAGATATTACCGAAAAGAGTAATATCGCTGCTAATGAAATTTTAAAAATATTTTTCATAACCTTATGTCTATCTTGGGTTTAATTCTACACCGGATAATTTTACCTCGTTTGGCAATTGGAATAATCTACGTGGATCACCTGGTTTTAATTCCATAAAGCTTTCTTCCCCAACATTGCTATACACATTATGCGTTACAGTTAACCTTGCACGAACAATATCCATCCATCTGATACCTTCTTCTAAGAACTCGGCTTTCTTTGAGTCTAGTATTGTTTTAATTAATCCTTCCTTAGGGTCGGTTATTGAATAAAATGCCCTAATTTTATCTAAGGTAACCCCATCTGTTGCTGGATTATAGCCTCTAATTCTAACACTCATAAAATCATTGATGTCTTTTAACGCCAAGTCATTTTGTCCCAATTGTGCATATGCCTCTGCTCGGTTCATTAAAGTTTCATCTGCAGTTAGCAATGGTGCAACCAAATATGGATACCCTATACCTGGACCGGTATAAAAGAAATAATATAAGTATTTAAGTGTGTTATAATTACCCGCACTCCATTGATAAACTTTATTCGCTACAGGCTTTCCAGTAACATTAGCAGAGGTAAACATTCTAACTAATTTATTACCAATACCGTGGTTAGGTGTATTCTGATAGGTATAAGTACTATAGGCATTACCTAACATAATAGCTGTTTTCTGATCAGTTCTGGTATAGAAAGACCTATAATCATTGTTTGTCATTTGATAAAGTGTAGACGATACCGGACGCATATTATTTATAAAATCACCTCCAGGAACAGTTAATGTTGCATGGTCAATTACTTTTTGCCATTCCCCCATAAATAAGAAGAAACGTGAAGCAAATGCATGTGCAGCTGAAGGCGTAAAATGATATTTAGGTACAGTATATGCAGAAGCGGACAATAACGGCAAGCCTTCTTCTAAATCTTTCTTGATCTTTTCATATGTTTCTTGTACAGTACCACGAGAATATTGTTTTATCGCAACAGTTTCAGGGCTAGTAACATACGGAATGCCTGGTGAGCTATTTGTACCACCCTTTTCATAAGGTTTGGCAAAAAATACTGCTAACATAAAATGTGCGTAAGCCCTAGCTACCAAAGCTTCGCCTTTATAAGGCAATACTTTAGCCCCAAAGTTTCCTTTTTCGATTGCTTCTAAAGCTTGGTTTGCTGCTGCAATAGCTTCGTAACAACCGTTCCAATAAGAACCTGCACTATTCGTTTCCGTTCCAGGTAAATCTTCCCAATAATAAGGCTTGTCCCAAGCATCATTTAATGTGCCAACTCCTTTTTCTTTTTCTTCGGTATTATCTGATGCGGCTTCTGCAAAAGTAAGATAAAGAGCTGATGGATAAGCTGTAGATGTTAATTGAGCGACTTTTTCAACTGTAGTAATCTCTGTTCGATTATCTGGTACTTGATCTAAGTACTTTTTACAAGATTGCATTGTTGTTAACAAAGCAACTGCAAATAATATAAATGATAATTTTATTAATTTCATGACGTTTATATTAAAATCCAAATCTTAATGATATAGTGTATTGTGTTGGAACTGGCAATGCTACCCCTCCTGTAGAAAAGAATTCGGGATCCTCTCCATTTAATCTTTTATCGGCATATAAAACTGCCACGTTATCACATGCTAAGGCTAATGAAGCATTAGTCATTTTTAAGCTGCTGTAAAATTTCTTTGGAATGTCGTAAGTCATGCTTATTCTTGATAATTTGATATAATCTCCACTTACTACTCGTTCTGTAGAATAATTATACAAATTATATGGATATCTAGCATCAGTGGTAGATCCCGAAGAACTAACGATTGCAGCTGCTGAAACAGGGTCTAATAAAGCAGGGATTGATGTGTATCTTTCATCTCCTGGCATAATCCATCTGTTTAGTACGTCTCTACTTAAAGTTGTCATATCAGAATAAGATGCAGCAATATTAGGACTTAAACGCAATACGTTACCTGCTGAGAATTTAAGCAATGCCGATAGGGTAAAGTTTTTATATCTAAACTGATTAAAATACCCCCCAGTAGTGGTAGGATCAGTTGGCCCTTCGTATTTTAGCATGCCAATATCATCATCTTGTAAACCGATATATGTTGTCGGTTTACCATCTGAACCATAAAATGTTGGATAACCGTAATCATGATTTAGACCTGCAAATTTCACTGAGAATAATCCTCTTTGCGGATAACCTAAAACAGCAGCACCAGTAGCAGATACTGCTCTCCATATTTGAGGCAATGCATCTAGCTCTGTGATTTTGTTTTTATTTATTGATAAATTGAAGTTAGTTGTCCATTTAAAATCACGGACATTTACTGGGCTACCAGTTACTGAAAACTCAATACCTTTACTAGATATCTTTCCATAGTTAGCCGTTTTATTAAATTGACCACCGATGCCTGACGTAGATAAGCTACCTAATAAATCATGAATCTTACGGTTATAAACATCAACCGTAAAGTTGATTTTATTATTTAAAAATTTCAGGTCTAAACCAATATTTGCGTCATATGATTTTTCCCAAGTAAGCTCGGTATTTTGTAAATCAGAAATATATGTCTGAACTTCTTGATCTTTTAGAAATTGTCTTCTAGAAATTTGATCGTAAAACACAGCAAGTGAGTTTGTTGCACTACCAATACTGGCAGTCAGACCATAAGAACCACGTAAAACTGCAGAACTAAGGATATTATTTTTTGGCCAAAAAGATTCTTCATCCATATTCCAAGATCCAGAAATGTTCCAAGTTGGCAACCATCTTGCAGACCTGCTCCTTCCCGCTTTGTTAGAACCATCATACCTGGTCGTTGCATTAATGCTATACCGTCCTTTATATGAATAAGCAGCTCTTAACATATATGCTACATATCGTTCATAATTATTACCCATTCCGAAATAAGCTTTTCCCGCTTCACCTGCTTCTTTAAAATATAAATAATTCGGATTTACTAAACCTCCATTTTGGTATTGATATCCAACTCCATTAAAGTATTGGTTCTGTCTGTCAATATAGCGAACCTCCATCGATCCAAAAACATTTAGCAAATGGTCCTCGTTAAATTTGGTATCATACACCAAGTCATGCCTAAAATAATAATTAGTAAGATTATCACCTGCAGTATTATAAAAACCTCCAGTTGGCAATACACTTACAGGCAAGCCTGTCGGATTAGCTGGATCCACATATAAATAATCATTAGAACCATTATTTGTTGCATTTCCCCCCAGTCTAAATGCTTGGGCTTGGTTAGAGTTTTCTAATACATAATTTTGTCTCTCAGATTTAGAAAACCTATAAGCTGCATTAACCGAATACGTGAGGCTTGGAATAATTTTATACTTTGCTCCTCCCTGAACCTTAATATCAAGCAATTGCAAGGTCATATAATTATTTGAAATCTCATTTATGATATTAAAAGGGGCATAGTTTCTTACAAAATATTCAAGATTACCATTTTCATCGTATGGGGTAAGCATACGGCTTGTATTTCTTGCATAGTTATACGGATTGATATCAAACTCTCTATAATAACTTCCATAAACAGGATCTGATTCTCTATCTGTACTACCATTTGGCGCTTGTTGATTACGAACTGATCCAGTAGTAATTAATTCGAAACTTAGTTTTTTACTAGGTGAGAAGTTCATTCTAAAATTACCAGTAAAACGATCTACATTATTCCCTATCGTTTGTCCCTCATCATGAAGGTAAGACGTAGATCCATAAGTTTGGAAATTTTCTGTTCCAGAACTCACACTTAATGAATGTTCCTGTTTTAATGAATTTTTATAGATCACATCAAACCAATCTGTATTTGCATTGGCATATCTAGTTAAAAAAGCTTCCTGACTTGCTTTATCAAAGCGCAATTTAAATTTCTCTGTTGCAGGATCATATGTATATAATTCATTATACATTTTATAAAAAATACCACCATTTGCTCCTCTAGAAGCACTTGGTATTTGATAGGCTCCTTTATTCAAGTATTCAATCAATACCGCCATTTGCTCTTCAGAATTCAAAATGTCAGTACCTTCATAAGTTGGCTTTGAATAAGTCGTAAAATTCCCCGTATAACTAATTCTAGGTTTGCCTTCTGTTTGTTTACCTTTTTTAGTCGTTACTACGATTACCCCATTCATCGCACGCGCACCATACATAGCCGTAGCTGCTGCATCCTTTAGAATATTAAAACTCTCAATATCGTCAGCATTAATACCTGCAACTGATGACCCTAATAACGTGTTTGCATCACCACTGGATAATGCCTCATTTGAGATATTTACAATATCTTCTAAGATAATCCCATCAACAACCCACAATGGCTTATTATCCCCAGATAGAGAGGTTGCACCACGCACACGAATTTTTGGGGCAGCACCAAAAGTACCTGATACGTTTTGTAAAGTTACACCAGCAACCTGACCCTCTAACATTCTACTGATATCGGTAACACCAAGTCGCTCTATCTCACTAGCTTTTAATGTTGTAGCCGCTCCTGTGAATAGTTTTCGATCCAATTGTTGGTAACCAGTTGATACGATATTTACCTCTTTAAGCTGATTGGCATCCTCTTCAAGATCAACATTAATTGTTGTTTTTGTCCCAACTAATACTTCAACAGTTTTGTAACCAATGTACCTAAATACTAAAATGCTTGTTGCATCCTTTGCTGCAATTTGATATTCACCTCTATCGTTAGTAGAAGCAATTACATTTGTTCCTTTAACAAAAACACTTACGCCTGGTACCGCCTTGCCATCGCTTTTATCTTTTACAGTACCTCTAACAACAATGTCTTTTTTAATAACCCTGTTTGCGGTTTCTTGTACTTTCAAAATAACCTGATTGCCAACTTGCCTGTAACCAATGTTTTTTTGCTTAAGGGGCTCTAGTGATTCTTGTATGGTCCCCAATTTTTCTGGCACATCAAGTACCATCGATTTGCTAATTTCATCAGCATCATAAACAAAACTTACTTTATAAGTCTGTTCAATTTTTTTAAGATAGTTTTCTAATCTTTCTGGCTTTCCTTTACCTTGCTGCCCATCAGCTTTGGCTAAGGAAGACCAAAAGATTGCACAAACGAGTAATGCCGTCCGGCAGCAACTCATTACAGCTTTTCCTTTGTAGAAGTTTTTCTCCATAGTGGTTTTTTTAATTGATTTGTTTAAGGTGTGATTAAGTTGATTTGATTACGTTCTTTTTTGATATTGATATTATAGGTTTCATTCAATACAATCAAAACATCACTTAAGCTCTGGTTCTGGAACTTTGCATTTAATTTCTTAATTGTATGTTTATGATCTTGAAGTTTAATGACAACCCCATAATACTCGGTGAGCTGTTTACAAACTTCGTCTAAAGGCGTATCCACAAAAACCAGTTCTTTGGTCAACCAAGAATCATCGTTTTGTGCAGTTTTAGTAATTAATTCATTCTTTTCAATGTCATATGATAAAGCCTGTCCAGCAGTTAATATTGACGTAGCACCGCCCTTGTAAGGAGAAAAAAGCACCTTTCCAGTTTTTACGCCAAGTTCTATTTTGTTGTTGGCTAATTTGATGTTGAAAGACGTTCCCAATACCTCAACATCCGACTTGTTCATCAATACCTTAAAGGGATGGTTGACATCCCTCGCTATTTTGAAAAACGCTTGGCCTTTAGACAAGAAGATTTCCCTGGTATCAGAATTAAACTCATCAGGATACTTTAACTCTGTGTTTTCACTTAGAATAATTACAGAACCATCAGCTAGCTTAACAGAGTCAATTTGATTTTTTGCCGTTGCTTTAATGATGTAATTAGGCGCTGCATTTTGAGAATACAACAAGTAGCCAGCAATGAACAACAGAACTGATGCTGCAATAGCCTTAAACCAGCTACCGAGTGTTTGGTTTATTGGGGTTTGTGCTTTGAGCGTTTTCTTAAATTGTTTAACAGCACTTTTTTCATCAATTGTTTCCAATATTGAGGCTGCTGCAGATTGGTTCCATATTTCCTCAATTTCTAAAAAATAAGCTTCGTTTTCTGCCGATTCAGCACAAAATTTTGATATTTCGGATTGAAGAAACTGGTCTGCAGGATTGTTTAAATATCTAGCGATTAAATCTAGAGATTCAGTGTTTTGGAGCATATAATCTGTTTAAGTTATATGCTAAGACAAACGGAAACGTAAAAACCCCTAGTTTGTTTTCTAAAAAATTAAATAAATTTTAAAATAAGAACAAACTGACTATCAAATCGTACTTTATTGATGCTTTACCAGATGGATTTTTATCCAATAGCGCTTTTCTAAGCATTCTCAAGGCCGTTCCGATATGATTTTCAACAGTTTTCTCAGAAACACCAAGCATCAAAGCTATTTCCTTGTACTTAAGACGCTCAAATCTGTTTAATTTAAATATTTTTTGGCATTGGGGAGGCAACTTATTGATTTCTTTGTGCAACAGTACAATCAATTCATTTTCTTCATCAAGATCATTTAAATCATCATCTGTACTTTCAGCGGCAATTTTTAGATGATGCAGTTCTATGTTTTTTTGCCTATTTACATAATTAATAGAAGCATTGATTACAGAACGATATAAATATGATTTCACTGATTTGATTTCTTCTAAATCTTGCGGATTCTCCCAGATTTTCAGAAACACATCTTGGACAATTTCTTCTGCTACGAAAATATCCTTAACATATTTATCACCCGTCAATAGTAATTTCTGAAAAAACTGAGTGTAGAACTGGGTAAAAGCCGAAACTTGGCTTCCTGTAATTAAAATAAATAAATCTTTACCTGTTTTAATATCCATCACTTACCACCAAATTTATTTTAACCTAATATAGGGATTAAACTATTATAGCCTAAAGAAAATTTTACTGAATTATTTGATCATCAGTCTTAGCTTCGAGTAAATGTTAACTAAACAAACATAATAACCATATTTATTTAGCTTAACTATATAATTACAACTATCTAAAAAGATTGTTTGACGTCAATCCAGGATAAGAAAGTCCTAATTGCTATAAATAAAAATATGCACTCCACACAAAATTTAAAACATCCCACCTGAACGAAGGAAGTAACACCATGCGCTTTAAGCTTTGGTCTTTAAGCTTTAAGCTTATAAAGTATAATATGGCGAGATCATCAGATAAACAATCACTCCAGTTACGGCAACATATAGCCAAAGTGGAAAGGTAATTTTAGCGATCTTTTTATGGCGATCAAATCTTTGTGCCAATGCCCTAACATAAGTAACCAATACAAACGGAATAGTAGCTATTGACAAAAGAATATGCGTCAATAAAATAAAATAGTAGATGTATTTTATTGCCCCTTCTCCACCAAACTTGGTAGAAGGTGTAGTCATGTGGTAAGCAATATACATTAACAAAAATAACAATGAACAGCCAATAGCCATCTTCATCAAGTTTTGATGTAATTGAATTTTACCATTCTTAATTGCAATAACTGCAGCAACCAATAATACAGCAGTTACGGCATTAATGCCTGCATATATTGGAGGTAAAAACGTCAAATGTGGTGCGTTAGGAATTTTAACTACAAAAAGTATAGCAACTGCTACCGGGATAACGATAGACAATGCTATTATCCATTTATTATATTTTTGCTCTATTGTTGTGTTCATTGCGCAAGACTATTATTATTCATTTTATTTGCAATCTAGCTATCTGCCGTCCCTCATATTCCGCAATTCTTCGGCTATGAGTACTTTTATTTCATCGTCAAGTTTTGATAGCGCCTCTTGATTGGTTGCCTCATAATACCCCCTAATTCGATGTTGTATATCTAACAATACAATCATATTATTGAAGGTAAACTTCGTTTCTTTACCTGTTCTTGTTTTCATTGCATCAAGTAACAGGCCGTTTTTAATAAAATTAAACACTTCAGTGCTATCACCAGTAAGCAAGTCCCATTTACCGCTCTTGGCATCTATTGTTTTTGCGTAACTAGCCAAAACTGATGGTTGATCATGATTAATATCCATGCTCACTCCTAGAAAGTGTACCATGGTATTCTTTTCATAAAGTTTGCTAAACCCCTCCATTGCTTTATTTGCAAAATCAACCCCGTAGTTTTTCCCATTGGTATAAAAAAGATTAACTAACAAAATCTTGCCCTCGTAGCTTTTCCAGTTCACATGAACAGAATCTTGATTGACTAATTTAAAGTCTCTTATAACGTGATAAATCGTATCAGGTATTTGTTTACCCCTTAAGCTGTGAAAGGTTGGCGCTACTTGTTTAGGTCCATAAATAGCGAGAGGTTTATACCTATTTTTACCCTTTTCCTGTAGTAAATAATATAAAAATCCCGGTACCGCTAAGATGGTTACCAGGATTAATATCTTTTTTATCGGATTATATTTCATCCGTTTATTTTTAGTAGTTGTATGGCGAAATAGAGCCTTTTATGAATAAAATAATCAGCTGAATTATAATAATTGATTATTTTATTCATTATGGGTTCATTAAACTTTTGGCATATGATAATGGATATATCCACCTTCTATAAGCATTAAAGTTATAAAGTAAATGATAAATATAAACGAAACCGTTAGGCATAACTGTAAGCCTAATTTCTCATATTTTAAGTGCATAAAATACGCTACGATATAAAACGCTTTTAATAAGGTTAACAAGATGTAAAGTGTATTACCAATTAAAACGGCATGATCTCCAAAATAACCATGTGGCTTAATCCAAAGCGCAATGATAAATTCAATAACTGTAATGAACAAAAGAATTCCAAAAACTTTCCAGATTTTACTTTTTGTTAAACCTTCGTGATCATCATGACCTTCTGTATGTATGTGTTCTGACATAATAATATTTTTATAAGATGAATTAAACCAAGTAGAAGAATGTAAATACAAACACCCAAACTAAATCAACAAAGTGCCAATAAAGACCTACTTTTTCAACCATTAAGTAATGACCACGTTTTTCGAATGTGCCATTAATGGTCATGCAAAGAATAATGATATTGATTACCACACCACTGAATACGTGGAAACCGTGGAAACCAGTAATGGTAAAGAACAAATTAGCAAATTGTTGAGCAGCAACGGTAGAAACTGCAGCTGGATCTACGAAAAAGTGTAGTAAATCTTTTTCATCAGGAATTGTTCCCCACCAGAAGCCTTCGTGATGCAAATGCGTCCACTCAATTGCCTGACAGCCCAAAAACATGAAACCACCTACAATAGTAGCAACCATCCACCAGATTACCTCTTTCTTAGAACGACGGTGACCTGCCTCTACAGCCATTACCATCGTTACAGAACTCATGATCAGGATAAATGTCATGATACCTACGAAAACCAAAGGAGCTCCCGTATCTGTTATACCTGGTATAGATTGGAAAACCAAGTCTGGCGAAGGCCAAGTAAACTTAGTAAAGCGTTGCGCACCATAATAAACCAACAATGATGAAAAAGTAAAGGCATCTGATAATAAGAAAAACCACATCATTATTTTACCATATTCAACATTCCAGGGAGAATGTCCACCGGCCCATGGAGTGGTTTTTACTTGGTCTAATTTCGATAATGAATCCATTTAGTAATCGTATAATAGTTTGTTAAATAATCTAACTGTTCAAAAGTAAAAAAACATACAGATATATCCATAATATATCTATAAAATGCCAAAAAATTGAAGTAATTTCTTGACGATATACCGCTTTATCGGTCGAATTATTTCTATAAGATCCGATTAACGTATTCAAAATAAAGCCTATGCCACCCAATATGTGTAACAAGTGAAATCCTGAAACAATATATATCAGTGAAATTGCTGCATTATTGTTAATTAAAAATGCACCTGAAGTATACAGGCTAGTCCAGCCTTGAAACTGTAGATATCCAAATACAGCACCTAAAATTAGCGTAATCCAAAGGAATAAACGCTGTGTTTCAAGCTTACCATTCCTTAACGCCCTTGCCGCTAAAAAAAGTGAGATACTGCTTAAAATCAATACAGCAGTACTGTACATAAATGCATCTGGTAATACTAACCCATGTCCCTTACCTTTTGAAGCCGAAAAAACAATATAATAACTCGTCCATCCGCCAAACATAATGGTCGAAGAAACAACGAATAACCAAACCACAAACTTTTTGGGTTTAGCATCAAACTTTAGTCCCTGTTCTTGCATTGTAAGTACCATTTTAAATCTCTATAATATAAAATCAAATAATAAAACTAACTGTACCAAGGGGATATAAAAGAATGAACAAAACATCATTTTTCTAGCACTTGGTAAGTCTAACTTAACCATTAACTGGTAAGCATAATAACTAAATAAAAGACCGGCTATAATGGATACACCAGCAATATAATTGCCACCGAAACCTAAAAATGTTGGCAATAAGCTTACGGGGATCAATATCAATGTGCTTACAAAAGCAATTATAGCTGTAGTTTGGTCTCTTTTCTTAGTCGGTAACAATCTAAATCCAGCTTTTTTATAATCATCATCCAATACCCAGGCAATAGACCAAAAATGTGGAAACTGCCATACAAATTGAATTGCAAAAAGAACAATCGCTATTTGATAGTCCCTTGTCACGTAACCAACCGGCGAATGTCCAATAGCTGCTAAATACCCTATAAGCGCAGGAAATGCTCCTGGGATAGCGCCTACAAAAACTGCAATAGGCGATTTCCTTTTCAACGGCGTATAAGCAAAAGCATATAACAAAATGGAGAACACTGACAATAAACCAGTTTCCAAATTTAACTTCCCTAATAACCAAGTTCCAGCCATGGCCATAATCAGGCCAGAAACTAATCCCTGTCCAGTTGTCATTCTACCAGCCGGCATCGGTCTATCCTTAGTCCTTGTCATCAATTTATCCAAATCAACCTCAATCACCTCATTGAAGCAATTTGCAGCAGCAGTAACTAAAAATCCACCGCCAATTAAAATAAACCAATTACCCCATTCAATTCCTGGAATAACCGCGCGATCAACCTGAATTTTAGACCCTATTAAAAATGAAATCGAAGCAGAAAACACTACAGTGAATGTTAGTCTGAATTTGATCAATTTCGAGAAATCTGCAAAAAAGTGTTTCAATTTAAATTGGTTAATTGGGTTTATAAGTAGCGGTTCGGTAAACTAATAAGTACAGGTAATATTGAAGGCTAAATAATAACGTTGCAAATAAGATGTGAATTGCCTGCGCATACGGTGGGAGTGCAAAATAGCTCAACAAAAAGCCAGAAGCAACCTGTACGATCAAAACAATCATGATATAGTTCGCAGTCATTAATGGCCAAGCTTTCCCACTGAAACGATCAATTACCATTTTATAGACTACAAAGTTACAAATCGCAACTAAGATCGCTAAATCTCTATGGTAAGAAAATATCTCCCCTACTTTTCCAACCCAGGTATTTCTATCATTGAACTGTAGTGCCTTCGAAATCGAATCGACACTCTCCCTAACTTCGGTTCCCAAAACAATCTGCAGAATAGTAATCAAAATCGTGAAAGCTAAAAATCCTTTAAGCCACAAAATCCTATACATAATCACACTTCTTTCCTTGTGTAATTGCCTAGCATAATTATAAGTATAAATCGCTATTGCCAAAATGACTAGAGCCAATAACATGTGCACAGTTACCACCCACTGCATTAAGTTGGTAGAGACAACAATTGAACCTAACCATCCCTGGTAACCAACTACCAGAATATTCAAAATGCTCAATACAATAATTCTTTTAGCCGTCTTGCGGTAAACAAAAGAATAAGCAGCAGTTATTAATAAAAAGATTCCTAATAATACACCAGCTAACCTATTCACATATTCTGTCCAAGTCTTAGCAGGATTAAACTCCTCTGGTACCGTTATACTTTGGTCATGTCTAATGCTATCTGCCAATTCCTTTTTGCCCATACTTTCTAGGTATTTGGCAAAACGCTCATTTTTTTTAATTCTACCTGCTACATACTTTTCTTTGTAGTTTGCAGGTAACTCCGAAGCAGAAGTTGGTGGTATGTATTGGTCAAAACACTTTGGCCAATCCGGACATCCCATACCAGATCCTGTGCTGCGAACTATTCCTCCAGCCAAAATGACCAGAAGGGTTGCAACAATGGTAATGAAGTTTAATCTTATAAATCTATTTTCAGATTTAGCAATCATTTGGTATGTGGTAGATTAAATAAAATAAGGTATCTGTGTAAGTTAATAACTTCAGCAGATACCTCACATATATTCTTAAAAAAGTAACCTAGTCTAAGTCTGCTTTTTGTTCTGGCTTGTTAACAGCTTCCCATTCTCTTTGAACTTGTTCAGCTATCGTATTCCCTTCAAAATCATGTGGCAAATTAGAGCTCATTGTTTGTGAGAAAGGTATAGTCTGAGGGATAAAGTCTTGTTCAGCACCAGGTTTGCTATAATCATAAGGCCAACGATATACTGTTGGGATCTCTCCTGGCCAATTACCGTGGATATGTTCAACTGGCGTAGTCCATTCTAATGTATTTGCTTCCCAAGGGTTCTGAGGAGCCTTTTTACCCCTAAATATCGAATAGAAGAAGTTAAATAAGAACGCCACTTGAGCCAAAGCAGCAATAATTGCAGCCCAGGTTACAAAAACGTTTACTGTTAACCACTTGTTCATAAATTCGAACTCGGTAAAAGCATAATAACGACGTGGCACACCATCTAAACCTAAAAAGTGAAGTGGGAAGAATACCAAATAGGCACAGATAAAAGTAAGCCAGAAATGTAGATAACCCAATTTCGGATTCATCATTCTTCCAAACATTTTTGGAAACCAATGATAAACACCTGCTAGCATCCCAAATATGGCTGCTGAGCCCATTACCAAGTGAAAGTGAGCCACAACAAAGTAAGTATCGTGTAAGTTAATATCTAAAGCTGCGTTACCAAGGAAAAGTCCAGTTAAACCACCTGAGATAAAGAAAGAAACTAAACCAATCGCAAACAACATCGCAGGCGTAAATCTGATATTACCTCTCCAAAGCGTAGCCAAATAGTTAAATGTTTTTACTGCTGATGGTACCGCAATAATCAAAGTCGTGATCATAAATACCCCACCCAGCAACGGATTCATCCCCGTAACAAACATGTGGTGACCCCAAACAATGAATGAAAGGATAGTAATACCAATCAATGAATAGATCATTGCATGGTAACCAAAGATCGGTTTTCTTGAATTTACAGAGATAATCTCAGATGAAATACCCAATGCTGGCATAATTACAATATATACCTCAGGGTGACCCAAGAACCAGAATAAGTGTTGCCATAAAATTGGTGAACCACCTTCATTTGGTAAAATCTGTGTACCTATAACAATATCAGACAAGTAAAAACTTGTACCAAAACTACGGTCGAAAATTAAAAGAACCACCCCAGCTACTAAAACAGGGAAGGAAAGGATACCTAAAATTGCAGTCAAGAAGAATGCCCATATCGTTAAAGGCATTTTCCATAAATCCATTCCTTTTGTACGCATGTTCAACACAGTAGATACGTAGTTGATACCACCCATTAATGATGACGCAACGAACAATACCATACTCATTAACCATAATGTCATACCCATTCCCGATCCAGGAATAGCTTTCGGAATAGCTGATAAAGGTGGATAAATAGTCCATCCAGCACTTGCAGGCCCAGTTTGAATAAAGAATGAACTCATCATCAATACACAAGCCAAAAAGAAAAACCAATAAGAAAGCATGTTTAAGAATGGCGATGCCATATCCCTTGCCCCGATCTGTAATGGTATTAATAAGTTACTAAAAGTACCGCTCAATCCCGCAGTTAATACAAAGAATACCATAACGGTACCGTGTATCGTCACCAAAGCCAAATAAAAGTCAGGTCTAATCCTTCCTCCTTCAGCCCATCTACCTAAAAATGTTTGTAAAATTGGAAAGCTTTTATCTGGCCAAGCCAATTGAATCCTAAATAAAATAGACAAAAGCATTGCAACCACAGCCATGATAATACCAGTTATCAAAAACTGCTTAGCAATCATCTTGTGATCTTGGCTAAAAATATATTTAGTTAAGAACGTTTCTTGGTGATGTCCATGACCGTGATCATCATGGCTATCGTGGTGGTGTGTATCTTGTAGTGATATAGTTGACATAATAAGGGCTCTCCAGTATTATTTTTTTAAAGCTAATTGATTTGTTTTGGCTGCTGTATCTTTTGCTGTTGTATCAGCTGCTGCTGGAGCTGGAGCTTTAGGCTCTTCAAGTACAGGTAAGTTAAAGGTCTTTCTCAAATCGTTAGTTAAGTAAGTTGCTTGTTTAACTACCCAAGCATTGTATTCTTCTTGAGTTACTACCCTTACAGGCTTTTGCATTTTGTAGTGACCATCTCCACAAATTTTAGCGCAAAGTATCAAGTATGCAAATTTAGGATCTTTTAACTTAGCCTTCATTTGCTCAGTAGTAATTGTTGGCGTAAACTCAAAATAAGAAGTCATACCAGGTACTGTGTTCAACTGAACTCTAAAGTGAGGCATGTAAAAACTGTGTAGTACATCTTTACTAGTCAAAATCAAACGAACCGGTTTACCTACTGGGATTACCAATTCATCTGCTGTTTGATCATCTAAACTATTTTTATCATTAAAGTCAATACCCAATGCATTGATACTCGTAATCTTTTTATAGTTCTTTAAACCAACAACACCGTCAGCTCCTGGATAACGAAGATCCCATTGAAACTGTGAAGAAGTAACCTCAATGCTGAGTGGCTTATTATTCGGATCCTCAATTTTGTAGAAAATTGATCTCCAAGTTAAGAAACCCATTAGTACCAACACCGTCAGTACCAAAGCAGGAACAATTGTCCAAACACGCTCTAAAGCATTGTTGTGAGGATAGTAATAAGCTTTTCTATCACCAGTGCTTTTGTAGATATAGGCAAAGACAAAAAGTACAATATGAGTTAAAACGAATACGATAGTAGTGATGATTAATGTAATGTTAAACATACTATCAATCTTCTTACCATGCTCTGACGCCGCTTCTGGCAAGATCATTTTACCATGTACTGTATATTCCCAATATACACCATATAAACCTACAACTAGAAATAGTGCAAATAACACACCATTAATAGCGTTCCAATTTATACCATCTGATTTACCTTGAGTAGCACGGGTTAATTCGTACACCTTTAATGCTTTTCCAACAATAGCTATGAACAAACATAATAGTAAGAATAGCAAAATGTAGTAAAGTGTCGATTGGTAAACCGGACCCATGTCTACAGGTTTAGCTGTGGCTGTAGCGGCAGCATCTTGAGCAAATGCACTAGTGCTTGCAAATGCAGTAAAAAATACTGCCAAAGCCGCCATTGTTTTATTAATTATTAATTTTTTTAAACTCATTTCCTTAAAAGTAGTACGCTGTACTTTTATCATATTAATTTATATAATGCTAAACCCTATAAATGGTGGTTCAAACTTTCTTGTAAAAACGGATGGTTCTTAGCAATTAAAGGTTTTTTACTTAAAGCCGTTAAAACTGTAAAGGTAAATAAACCTACGAAACCTAATGCTGTACCTATCTCAATAATCCCGAAACCGCTTCCGCTTTTTGGTCCAAACTCAAATACTCCAGGCATAATCATCTGATAATAATCTACCCAATGACCACAAAGCACAACTATAGAAACAATTAACAAAATAGTCTCACTTCTCTTATTATCACGATCCATTAATAATAACAATGGAGAAAGGAAGTTCAATATTAAATTAATATAAAACCAAGCCTCATAATTGTTAAAACGTTTATAGAAATAAACAGTCTCTTCAGACATGTTTGCATAGTAAATCAATAAGAACTGAGCAAACCATACATAAGTCCAGAAAATTGAGAAACCAAATATAAACTGTCCCAAGTTATGTAAGTGACTGTTGTTAACCCAGCTCATGTAACCTGCTCTTCTCAATAAAATGATAATAACTGCAATAGTTGCTAAACTACTTACCCACATTGCGGCGAAGTTATACCAACCAAACATCGTAGAGAACCAGTGTGCCTCTAGTGACATGATCGTATCAAAAGCAAATATTGGTGTAGTAAAACCATAGATTACCAAAAATATACATGAGTATTTAAAACCTTTACGATAAGTATTTAAACCACCTTCTAAATCTTCATTGTATGACCACTTAGTAACGAAGTAAGCAAATATGCTATACGAGCCTAAGAAAACAACTTGTCTTGTTAAAAAGAAAGGCACATTTAAAAAAACTGATTTACCAGCAATTAAACTATCATAGTTAGGAGAGTTAGGATCTGTTAGTCCTTCACCATTCCAATGATGATATAAATTGTGTGTATATAAGCCTAAACCAACTACAGCTAACAATACCACTACCGCAATAGGTAATGTCTTAGCCATCGCTTGAGGTACGCGTAAAATTGATGCAGACCATCCTGCTTGTGCAACATATTGAACGGCTAAAAAGAAAGCCCCAGACATACATACACATGCGAAGTAATATGCCATTAGTAACAGGTTAGCGAAAGTACGCTCGTGCATAATTTCTTCTTTGCTAAAAAGGCCATAGGCGATAGTTCCGACACCGATAACGATACCCAGAATGCTCAGGCCTTTTACTTTTCCTGTAAACTCAAATTGTTCACTTAAATTATAATGATGAGTTCCCATTTAAATCTGCTTTTCTTATTTTATTTTTTGTAATTGTTGAACATACATCACTACTTTCCATCTTTCTGTTGGCGTAAGTTGTGAAGCATGAGATCCCATTGCATTTAAACCATACATAATCGTATGATAAATTTTACCAGCCGGCATTGTTGCCATCGCGCCACCACGTGAAGATACCGCCTCAGCTCCGTGATAAGCCGGAACACCAGAAATACCTTTGTCTAGCTTTACGATGTGACCTTGGCCATCTCCTTTATCACCATGACATGGTGCACAGAAAACAGTAAAGAAGTGTTTACCTTCCACTAAATTCTTTTCTGTTAAAGGCAATGGATTTACCAATGCCGCAGAAGCTTCATAACCTTCCTTAGTATTCGCATACTCATATCTTACAAATCCTCTCGGATTAGTATTAGGAGGTGGAGTTTGTGCAGTTTGACCTTTGAAACTAGGTATTTTAGCAGTATCCGTAGGCTGATCCTGATTGTAACCAATCGGGTCATACATATTTCTTGCATACTCCAAACCTGTACTCTTTTTATCTCTACAAGCTGAAAGCATCGCCACACAAGCAATCATTATAAATGCGGCGTAAACTATATTCTTCTTATTCATAGCTAACATACTTCCTTTCATTGTACTTTACTTCTAAAGCACCTGCGCCTTTTAACAGTTCATCAATTTTTGTGTGCTCAACGTTTTGTTTTGCATCAATAGCAATAATAAAACGATCATTGGTAGCACGTAAGTCCATCACCCTTGGAGCTCTTCCCGGAAATAAATGGGTTGATGCATAGTACGATCCTACCAGGCCAAAAGCACAAAATAGAATAGTCAACTCAAAAGTGATTGGAATAAAATCTGGTAAGGCAAAGTGGGTTTTACCACCAATGTTAATCGGCCAATCTACCGCAGTAGCCAAATAAACCCCAGTTAACATGGTCATTGTTCCTGTGATCCCGAAAAAGAACGCAGCTATATCTAACCTAGATCTTTTAACTCCTAATTTCGCTTCGATGCCGTGAATAGGCATTGGCGTATACACATCATGTATCTTGATGTTATTCTCCTGCAATTTCTCAATGCCATGCATCATCTCATCAGGATCGCCAAAACTGCCCAAAATATATTTGATATTACTCATTGTTATTTTTTTGTGTAATCTGCTTGGTTAACACTATCGAATTTATCTAAAGACTCTATATACTCGTTAACGTGTTCTTTATCTAAATGACCATCATTGATCAATTCTAATTTCGCCTGCTCACTTGCACTCTTCAGTAATAATTTTACCTCTGCAATTGCAATAGAAGGCAATACTCTTAAGAACAATAGGAATAAAGTAAAGAATACACCTATCGATCCAACAAATACGCTCACATCAACCCAAGTTGGAGTAAACATTGTCCAGCTTGATGGAAGGTAATCCCTGTGTAAAGAAGTAACGATAATTACGAAACGCTCAAACCACATCCCGATATTTACTACAATCGATAATACCCATGTAGCAGCAATATTGGTACGGATTTTCTTAAACCACAATAGCTGAGGAGAAATTACGTTACAAGTCATCATCATCCAATATGCCCATGCAAACGGACCAGCAATACGATTCTGGAAAGCATACATCTCATATTCAGAACCAGAATACCAAGCAATGAATAACTCTGTTAAATAAGCTACACCTACAATTGAACCTGTTAAGATGATAATCTTGTTCATCGACTCAATGTGGAACATCGTGATATAGTTCTCTAAACCTAATACCTTACGCGCAATTAACAACAACGTTAATACCATGGCAAATCCTGAGAAAATCGCTCCAGCAACAAAGTATGGTGGGAAAATTGTAGTGTGCCATCCCGGAATTACCGAAGTTGCAAAGTCCATAGATACAATCGTGTGTACCGAAAGTACCAGTGGTGTAGAAATACCTGCTAAAATTAAAGATACCGCCTCGAAACGCTGCCAAGTCTTAACATTACCAGTCCATCCAAAAGATAGAACAGTATAAACTTTTTTACGCATCCCTTCTGCACGATCCCTAATTGTTGCAATATCTGGTAGTAAACCCGTATACCAAAATAAAAGTGATACAGAGAAATAAGTAGAAATCGCAAACATATCCCAAACTAATGGTGAGTTAAAGTTAACCCAAAGTGATCCAAATTGGTTTGGTAATGGAAGTACCCAATAAGCTAACCATGGTCTACCCATGTGGGATACTACATACGTCGCAGCACAGATTACCGCGAAAATTGTCATCGCCTCCGCTGAACGGTTAATTGAATTACGCCAGTTCTGACGGAAGAGTAAAAGTACTGCAGAAATCAATGTTCCAGCGTGACCAATACCTACCCACCACACGAAGCCCGTAATATCCCAAGCCCATCCAACTGTTTTATTTAATCCCCATGATCCGATCCCGAACCAGAAGGTATAACTTACGGCAACTACCCAAAGTGTAGCGCCACAAAGTGCAAGGATAAATCCTATCCACCAAGCCTTATTTGGCTTGCTTTCTACTGGTAATAAAATATCATCCGTAATTTGTGCATACGTGATATTTTTACCGGTAATTAATGGTTCTCTTAAAATTGATTCGTTATGTCCTGACATAATTTATATTGCTGCAAGTAGGCGCTTATGCGTGTACTTCTTTAGTTTTTGAATCTATATTTCTAACTTTTGTCATATAACCAATACCTGGTTGTACGTTGATCTCTTCTAAAACATAGTAGATACGTTCGCTACTTAATGCTTTCGAAACTTCTGAGTTCGGATCATTTTTATCACCAAAGATAATTGCATTAGCTGAACAAGCTTGTTGACAAGCCATCTTGATATCACCATCTTTTAGTGGACGTTTCTCCATTTTAGCAGTTAATTTACCAGCTTGGATACGTTGGATACACATAGAGCATTTCTCCATTACACCTCTTGAACGAGAAGTAACATCAGGGTTTAACAATAATTGTGTAAACTCATTTTGCAAATAGTTATCAAAACGCGAATCATTCCAGTAATTGAACCAGTTGAAACGACGAACTTTGTAAGGACAGTTGTTTGCACAATAACGAGTACCTACACAACGGTTATAAGCCATGTGGTTTAAACCATCAGAAGAGTGTACCGTTGCCAATACCGGACAAACCGTTTCGCAAGGTGCATGATCACAGTGTTGACATAACATTGGCTGGTGTACAACCGATACATTATCTAAACTCTTCAGATCGTCAATCTCTGTTTCTTTGCTTACGCTATTACCAGTAGCTTCATCATTAAAGCTATAGTAACGATCAATACGTAACCAATGCATTTCTCTGCGCTTGCGTACCTCTTCTTTACCTACAACAGGAATATTGTTTTCTACGTTACAGGCAACAATACAAGCACCACAACCAGTACAAGCATTCAAATCGATTGCCATTACCCAGTCATTACCTAGTTTCTCATATTTGTCGGTAGTCCACAAATCATATACTTTATGTTTATGGTGATTACCTGAACCTGCAGCAGGATCTTTTAAATAATCTTTTAAAGTAGTTTCACGAATGATATTCCTACCCTCAAAAGAATGGTGCGTTTGTGTTTGTGCTAATTCTTCAGTCGTACCAGTTCCTGATAATTTAGCTGTAGTAGCATACTTTAAAGTGCCATTGCTAAACGTCACGAAAGGAAAAGCATTTTTACCTACGTTATCACCACATTTACCAACTTTGCTACGTCCGTAACCTAATGCGATAGATGCAGTTCCCATTGCCTGACCAGGTTGGATCAACAACGGAAGTTTAACTTCATATCCATTCGCACCTTTAACGCTAACCACGTCAAATTCTTTATAACCCCAAGCATCTGCCTGTTTAGGCGCAAGGGCGATATAATTGTCCCAAGTCACTTTTGAAACTGGATCAGGTAATTCTTGTAAAAATGCATTATTAGCATGTTTACCATCACGCATTGGGATGCTTTCATAGATATGTAATTCTACTTCATCCTTACCTGATTTTGCTAAATCTTTGCTGCTAGCTGCAATCGAAGCTGCAACTGCATCAAGTGATAAACTGAAACCATAAGTTCCTGCTGTTTTTGCAGTAGTAGTAACCACACCTAGTTGTAACAGCTCATTCCAAGTTTTACCTACAAGTGGTAAAATGCTTCTTTCCCAATTGTTACGTACATATTGATAGTAATCTTGTACAGCATTATCAGACCAGATCAATAAACTTTGCTCTGCCTGACGTGAGTTGAATACAGGATTAATAGTTGGTTGTACAACAGAATAATAACCTTCATAGGTATTTGCATCACCCCAAGCCTCTAAATAGTTTGGTGTAATTGCAATCGCATCACAAAGTTCTGAAGTCTCATCTTCACGGTCTGAAAACGAAACCTTTAAAGCCACTTTTGCTAAAGCTTTTTTGAAGTCTTCGCTCTTAATTGCATCATAAGCCGGATTGCTATCGATGAAGAATACCGCAGCAACTTCATTTCTATCCATTTCACCAATTAACTCAGAGAATGACGCATCATTACCTTCATAACGTTTGCAAGGATTATCTAAATCAATAGTAGTACCATAACTGCCGATGGCAACATTAATAGCATTTACTAAAATCTGGGTAGAAACATCATTAGAACCAGCAACTACTAAAGCTTTACCTTTATTTTGTAATAACTCTTTAGCAACAAGTTTTAAAGCCTTATCTGCAGTCGTGTTGTTTCCTAAAGTACCACCAGCTAAATTGTTACCAGTAATCGCATTATATAAAGTAATTAATGCAGGTCCTTCTTCCGACAATTTAATTGGCACACGCGTATCAGCGTTAGTACCGGTTAAGCTCATTCCAGTTTCAAATTGAAAATGGCGAGACATTTTTCCCTTTTCTAAAGATTTATAGTTTCTATTCGTAACATATTGAGAAGTAAATTCTTCTCCGCTAATCCAAGTTCCTAAGAAATCGGCAGCAAAACTTACAATTAGATCTGCTTTATCAAAGTTATATTTTGGCAATACTGCTTTACCAAAGCTGTTTTCATTTGCTTTGATGATACCTGTATAAGATACCGCGTCGTATTGTACATGTTTTGTAGTCGGATATTTAACCCCAAAGTCTGCAACTACCGCTTTAGCCGAAGGGCTATTTAATGTAGAAGAAACAATGCGGATTTTCTTTCCTGAAGCCTGAGCTTTATTCAATTCACCTTTAACAAATGAATCAAGTTCACTCCAAGTGGTTGAGTTTTTCTTAAGGATCGGGGTCTTTAATTTTGATACATCATAAAGATCTAAAACCGAAGCCTGAGCTTGAGCATCTGTACCATTATTAAATGGTCCCGCATTTGGATTTGGCTCAATTTTAATTGGCCTACCAACTACCGTTTTTACGAGTACCGAATTACCTTTAAAGGTAGAAACGTAAAAGTTAGGAATCCCAGGTACAACCTCTTCAGGTCTTACCAAGTAAGGAATTGATTTATGCACAGGTGCTGTCTGACAAGCTGCCAAAGTAACCGCACCTAAACCAAACCCTAAAGCTTTTAAAAAGTCGCGGCGTGGTGTAACTGTACTTAATCCTGCTTCACTTAAAACATCTTCTATTGGAAGTGGCTCTGCAAATTCGTTTTTGTTGTTTGCAACAAAATCGGGAGTGTTTTTAAGCTCCTCTAAGCCTTTCCAGTATTTTTTATTGCTTTCCATTTAAGCTATATTACTGTTTATCGAACGTTCTTTACTAAACTCTATTAATTAATAATGGCATTTACCACACTCTAAACCACCTAACATGGCAGGCGTAATTTTTTCGCCTTTTTTAATCTTCTCATGCGCTTCAATTATTTTCGCATAGAAAGCATCATTTTTCTTACCAGAGATGTCTGCATCCTTATGGCAATTGATACACCATTTCATCGTCAATGGAGAATACTGATAGATTTCTTCCATGGTATCAACTGGACCGTGACAAGCAAAACAAACTGGTTTCTTAGGATCGATACCTTTTTCTTTACGGATCGCCGCTTCCCCAACTACAACGTGTTGAGAGTGGTTAAAATAAGCGAAATCTGGCAAGTTGTGTACACGCACCCACTCGATTGGTTTTTCTTTGGTTTTATCGTAAGTCTGTTTGTCAACATCGTAACCCAAAGCATCATAGATTTTCTGAATTTCTGGAGAAACTGCACCATCTTCAGTTCTAGCTTGTACGTTTTTATGACAGTTCATACAAACATTTAAAGAAGGAATAGTTGAGTTTTTAGACTTGAATGCACCAGTATGGCAATACTGACAATCGATCTGGTTAATACCAGCATGCAATTCGTGAGAGAATTTGATCGGTTGAGTTGGCTGATATCCAGTGTGAACACCAGTTTCCCACATGCCCATCCATCCGAAAGACCCCAATACAACGATTAAACATAGTACGAAGAAACCAACAAACTTCTTGTTTTTGAACAATCCACGAACACCAACTGCTAGTGAAACATTTTCTTCTTCAACAACTTCAATCCCTTGTTTTTCTAGAATTAAACGCTCTAATACTTTTACCGCACGGCCTAAAACAACCAATACAATAATAGACAAGATAATAATCGCGATTACCCCTACAATAGAAAGACCAGAAACACCTTCATCTTTCACCTCGGCACCAACCTCAGCTACTTTCTTAGGCTCTCCAACTTTCGCATAAGCGATGATGCTTTTGATTTGATCAACAGTTAATGTCGGGAAAGCAGTCATCTCTGAAGCCGAAAACTTTGCCGCTTCAATAGCTTGTGCATTTCCAGAAGCTCTTAATGCAACGTTGTTCTGAATCCAAGGAATCAAAAACGATTCTTCCAGTTCATTCATTTTTGGCGTCAAGGCTGGGCCGGTAGCATCATGATCTAAAGCATGGCACGAAGCACACTTGCCTTTAAATAATGTTTTACCCTCCACTAGATCCTGCGCCTGCGAAACAGATACAATTAAAAAAGACATGGACGCAAAAATCAATGCCGACTTCCAAACTTTCTTAAAAATTAATGAGATATTCCTCATAATGAGTATTTTATGCTATTTTTTGAAATAAATTTTAAATCTAGGTGATGAATTGTCTTATACCCCTCAGAAAGATTTCAACAAAAGTAAAATTTATTAAGTTACCAATGACATATTAATGACACTGAAATACAATTTATAATCATTCTAAATTATTGCATTTTATGCGCTAGGAGCTGAAAAATCAACAATTTTCAAAAAAGTCTAGATTCGTTCGACCTAACATTTTTGAAAAAAATTTGGAATTTAAAACACTCATATTTCTTCCAATGTTTTTTATTACTTAGCTCAAAAATTTAGTTGTACTTCAGCTGATAGCTTAATAAAAAGCCGTAGATGAACCCTTTAATCTTTTAATAGTGGTGAATCTACGGCCAATGATCAACTGATGATCTATATGGATTACATCTTCAAGATCCAAGCAAAAATTAACGGTGCAACAATGGTTGCATCAGACTCTACAATGAACTTTGGCGTATGGATGTCCAACTTGCCCCAAGTGATTTTTTCATTTGGCACTGCGCCCGAATAAGAACCGTATGACGTTGTTGAATCTGAAATCTGACAGAAATAGCTCCAGAATGGAATATTTTCCATTTCCATATCCTGATATAACATTGGTACTACACAAATTGGGAAATCACCAGCAATACCCCCACCAATCTGAAAAAATCCAATTCCTTTACCTGATGAATTTGCAATGTACCAATCTGCTAACCAGCCCATATATTCAATTCCACTTTTCATAGTAGTGGCCTTGATTTCACTCTTCATTACATAAGAAGCAAAAATATTTCCCATTGTCGAGTCTTCCCATCCTGGAACTACAATTGGCAAATTCTTCTCAGCCGCTGCCAACATCCAAGAGTTTTTAGGATCTATCTCATAATACTGCTCCAAATCTCCACTCAATAACATCTTATACATAAATTCATGAGGGAAATAACGCTCACCTGCATCATCTGCATCTTTCCAGATTTTATGAATGTGTTTCTGTAAACGACGAAATGCCTCTTCTTCAGGAATACAAGTGTCTGTTACGCGGTTATAATGGTTTTCTAATAAATCCCACTCGTCTTGCGGACTTAGATCACGATAATTTGGCACACGTTTATAATGAGAATGGGCTACCAAATTCATGATATCCTCTTCTAAGTTTGCTCCAGTACAAGAAATAATGGCAACCTTATCTTGCCTAATCATTTCTGCTAAAGAAATTCCTAATTCAGCAGTACTCATCGCTCCTGCCAAAGTAATCATCATTTTTCCACCTTCATCCAAATGGGTTTCATAACCTTTAGCAGCATCCATCATAGCCGCTGCATTGAAATGGAGATAATTGGTCTCCATAAATTTCGATATCGGTCCTCTAGTCGTACTCATCTTTATATTTTTAATGTTCGGCGCAAAAGTACGGAATTTGAGTACAATTACGAAAGAGGTTTAGTTTAGCACTATAGATTGTGCCGGTTTAGCCACAGATTTTTATCATTTTCGACATGAAGAGAAATCTATCTATCATAACCATCTGGCTTTTAGCCACAGATGCACAGATTGGTTGATGGATCATGGTTCATGGTCTGGACGCCTACAGCAGATGTTTATTTGCCCCACCCCAACCCTCCCCAGTTGGGAGGGAGTTGGATTTAACTAGCTATGCATGGAGCTTAGTTAAGGCCACAGATGCACAAATTTTGTGCGGGGCAAAGACATCCCTTTGGAACGGTCAATGGTTGAGTACGTTTAGGTTAAATTGATAGCCAGTGATGCAAGGGTGTGTTGGTATTCAAGGAGTAGGAGAACTGTATTTATCTTTCGGTCATCCTTCGTCCATCCTTCGTTCATCCTACGTTCATCCTTCGTTCATCTTACGTTGAAGGGAAAGTATGATTAAGGGTTGTATAGTTGATTTATTTGGTAATAGTGGTTAACGTCATTATAAGCATATTTTAACGAAGCAGCTTAGGATTACAATTTTTTACATGTAAGATTTGGAATTGAAACATTGGTTAATGGCTAATGGTCAATAGTCAATGGCTGGTCGTTTATAGGACCTTCATTGTGTATCCAAAGCTTTAAGCTTTAGTCTTTGGGCTTTTAAGCTCAACTCTAAAGGTTGTCACTCCTTTACATTTACATTTTGCATAGCTTTGCGTAATGAAGAGATTTATCCTGTTACTTGCGGCCACATTGCTTAGCCATTCGCTTTCAGCTCAAATGAAACTGATTAAAAAACTGTTGTCCAATGAGAAAGATACTACTCGAAAAGCAAGTTTTATGCCCATCCCCGTTTTGGGATATGCCCAAGAAACTGGCTTTGAATTTGGCTTGGGCGCACTTTATTCCTTTTACATTGATCGCAAGGATACTGCCAACCGGAGTTCAAACTTTTCTGGAACTGCATCATACTCTACAAAAAAAACCTATAATCTTACCTTAAAAGGAGATGCCTGGACAAAAGGTAATCGCTATCATTTTATAGGGGAGGTGAGATTTAAGAAAATGCCGTTTAATTTTTATGGCATAGGGAACAATACGCAAGAAAGCAGTGAGGACCGGCTGGTACAGCAACAGATCAAAGTGTTGTTCGATGCTGAAAAGTCATTCGTGAAATCGGCTTATACTGGTGTTTCTATAGGATTTGAAGATTACAAATTTACCGATAAAGTTATTGGTGGTATTTACAGTTCTTCACCGATCTTGTATGATCGTGCTGGCGGTTCTGTTGTTTACTTGGGTGTTTCTCAAAGTTATGATACCAGAAACTCCAACAATTATCCAACAAAAGGTTTTTTTGGACGCATTACCTATCAATATGCACCAGATTTTTACGGTGGGGGCCATTTTACTGGAAGTCAGATCAAGGTCAACATCCGCAACTTCTGGCCAATTGCACCAAAAATAGTTTTGGGCATTCAAGGATTATATCACACTGTTCAAGGTACACAAACCCCATTTTATCTCTTGCCACAGCTAGGTAACGATGAAATAATGAGAGGTTATTATACAGGTCGTTACCGCGATGAAAACCTGTTGGCTGCCCAAGCAGAGATCCGCTATCGCTTTATGAACAGGTTCGGGATCGTTGCTTTTGCCGGGGGTGGAAAAGTCTTTTCAAATGGGAACCTATCACTTGATGATTTAAAACCAAATTATGGCCTAGGCGGAAGGTATTTCTTTGATACTGCTAAAGGGCTAAGCGTGCGGATAGATTATGGAGTTGGAGAGAAGAAAGGAAATGAAAAACGCCAAAGTGGGTTTTATATTAGTTTGGCGGAGGCGTTTTAGGGGATTGGTTTATTTGTTCGAATTGTTCAGTAGTTCAATTGTTCATTGGGCATGATGCTTAGCGACAAGCAAACAAATTAACCATTGAGCTAATGAACGAATTAACGATTTGTTTATTGGGACATAGTTTTCGGTTTGCAGGTTGGTTATGTTTATCATGAAGAGAGTCCGGAAGTCCGAAAGTCCGTTCCTCTCATATTTGTACAAACAGCTATAGCCTTAGTATCGAAAATCTGTGCATCTGTGGCAAACTATTTAAGACGATCAATCTGGACATCCATGGCTTACTATCAACAAAAAACAGAAAAACAAGAAATATTTCCCATTTTAGGATAAATTCTGATGTGATGAAGAAACTCCTATTTTTATTGATCCTGCCAATTAAGTTATTTGCCCAACAGTTTAATCCTGGAGAAATCGCAGCCTATCAAACCCAGGCAAAAAAAGTAACCATCATTAGAGACAACTGGGGCATTCCGCATGTATATGGCAAAACAGATGCTGATGCTGTATTCGGATTAATGTATGCACAATGTGAAGATGATTTCAAAAGAATTGAACTTAATTATGTAGAGAAATTAGGCAGGTTATCAGAGATCAATGGAGAAAAAGACTTATTCAATGATCTTCAGATCCGACTATTGATTGATACCACAGCAGCGATTGCCGATTATCAAAAAGCACAACCCTGGCTAAAGAAACTTTTGGAAGCCCATGCTGCAGGAATTAACTATTACCTCTATAAAAACCCTAAAACTAAACCTCTCCTGTTGAAAAGGTTTAAACCATGGTACGCTTTATTATGGACTGATGGAAGTATTGGTGCTATAAATACTGCCGACCTTACCATCGCAGAGTTAAAAAAATTCTACACAGGAGATTACACTCCAACAGCAGCAGTTCCGGTAATTAAAGATCAACATAGTGGCTCTAATGGTTTCGCCTTCGCCCCTGCCATTACAGAATCTGGAAATGCCATTTTATACATCAACCCACACACTACCTTCTATTTCAGGCCAGAAGTACAAATGCAGAGCGAAGAAGGATTAAATGCCTATGGTGCGGTAACCTGGGGCCAATTTTTTATTTACCAAGGCTTTAATGAACATTGCGGCTGGATGCATACTTCAAACAATGTTGATATTGCTGATCTATATGCCGAAAAGATTACTAAAACTGACAAGGGGCTATTTTATGAATACGATAAAAAGAAATATCCGGTAGATGAACGCAAGATCACCATCAGGTATCTTGAAAATAACAGTTTAAAAACAAGAACATTTAATGCCTACTTTACAAACAAAGGACCGATAATGGCGATTAGAGATGGAAAGTGGATCAGCTTGAAATCTAAAAATAGAAATCCACAGAGCTTGGTTCAAAGCTGGGTAAGAACTAAAGCGAAGAGTTTTGAAGACTACCAAAAGGCAATGGATTTAAAGGCCAATGCATCAAATAATACCGTATACGCCGATAACAAAGGCAATATTGCTTATTGGCATGGAAATTTTATTCCGATCAGAAACCCTAAATACAATTGGGCTGATGTAGTTGATGGTTCTACATCTGCTACGGCATGGAAAGGTCTGCACGAGGTTAAAGACATGGTACACGTTTATAATCCACCTAATGGATGGCTCCAGAACTGCAACTCCACCCCTTTTACTGTTGCTGGGAAATACAGTCCGATCAAATCAAACTACCCAACTTATATGGCTCCAGATGGCGAAAATTTTAGAGGTATTGCCGCCACCAAATTACTGAATAGGCCAATAAAATACACATTGGATAAAGTCATTGCGACTGGTTATGACCCCTATTTACCTGCATTTGAAATTCTAATTCCAGCATTGCTACATGCTTATGAACAATTACCACAAAGTGACCCTTTAATTGAAGAACTTAAAGCACCAATGGCGGTTTTGAAGGTATGGGATTATCGATCTGGAGAGAACTCTGTAGCTACAACCTTAGCCATGGAATGGGCTCCAAGGATGAATGCCGCCATTAGAAAAGTATATATTAACCCTGGGGAAAAAGATCAGGTAGAAAGTACTACAGCCTTTGCAAAAACTGCTAGGCCAAATGAACTATTAGATCCTCTCTTAGCCACCATTGCAGACCTTAAGAAGCGATTTGGCAAATGGGATATCGCTTGGGGTGAAGTTAATAGATTTCAAAGGTTAACAGGTGCAGTAAATGAGAAATACGATGATAACTTACCAAGTTATCCGGTAGGCTTTGGTTCTGCAATGTGGGGACAACTGGCGTCATTCAGAACTTCGCCAACCCAAAACAACAGACGTTATGGCTTTAGTGGCAACAGCTTTGTGTGCGCAGTAGAGTTTGGCAAAAGAATTAAGGCCAAATCCATCTTGGCTGGTGGCAATAGCGGCGATGTCAATTCGAAACACTTCAGTGATCAAGCCGAAATGTATAGCAAAGGTCAATTTAAAGATGTTTTATTCTATAAGGAAGATGTACTTAAAAATGCCGAGAGAACTTATCAACCTGGGAATTGACGCAACATCCTCCTTTTATAGCTTAATTATCTACACGTCCAGCTCCTAAGATCTTTCCCTTTTTAGTCAACAAATTATATTGAAATTGATCAGCCTTAACAGTTTCGCCATCAAATTGTAACGTTGCTTTGTTCGCTGTAACTAAGTTAGCTATCGTATTGATTTCAATTTCATCAGCTGATAAAATACCTTCCCCTAATACAAGCGATGATTTGCCATATAGTATAAGACCTGTCTTTGTTCTTCTGATAGAATCTTGTGCCTGATAATGTAGCTTACTTATGTCATAGGAGGCGGTTTCGATTTTCTTTTGATTGACAGCACCTGATGCTTGAATCGCTACATAAGTTCCTTTTTTTAAATCAAATACAATTTGACTGCTGCGTATAGAAGTACCGTCCTGGTGTTTAAAAAAAGCTACTTTTGCAGTGATAATTTGGTTTTTATTGTCGAAAATAATTTGTTGAGCTTCAAGCATTCCGTTATAAATTTCCATGACCCCGTTTTCAAAATGATTTATTCCAGTTTTATTATCAATATTTGCGATTGTTGAAGATATTAATCTAGGTTTGGCACTTGATTTTTGATCGGGTATGATTGAAGGCCCTGTAATTTTACCAGCTATTTTCTGTTTTCCATTTTTTTCATAGAACCGACCAAATAACGCCTCGTTTTTAAGTTCATATTTTCTTGGCCAAGAATAAAGAACAATCATTTTATCTGTGCTGTAAGTGTTCTTGGCAATCAATTTTTCCCCAAAAAACTTGGCAATAACAGAATCTCCTACTTTGAAATCTTCAGTTTTAAACTTTTGTGCAGCTACATTAAGGTTGATGGTAAAACCTTTATCATATAATACAATTTTATTAATCGTGCCATCACTATTTTTATCAAATGATTTGATCTTAGACCATGCGTAGCGAGCTTTATTTGCTTCATATAAAAAGGCATAATTTGTTATCTTTCTCTCATAAATTAGACGGCCATTAACTCCATTTACTTTTGATGCCATATAAGTTGGCTTTTCGGTAATTATACTCTTTTTTCCATTAGGATCTGTCATCTGTATTACCCCAGAACTCTTTCCAGACAACAATACGGTAATTTCATCTCCAATTTTAACTTTGTCCTTAAATATTCGACAAGCAACTAAAAGTGTCTGATTACCTACTTGAAGGTTCATTACGTCTTCCAGTTTTAACTTTTCAAAGCCAACAACTTTTCCTTTTACCGTTTTGCCCATTAAGGTATCTGTTGATTGGCGGAATTCTTGCTTAATAGCAACATTTTTTTTAGGTACTATTACAACATCAATTGTGAAGCTCCATAATAGGCCTAATCCTACTGGTATTGCCAATAGATACATTAATTTTTTCATATGTTTTGATTTAGTATTAAATAACATCTTTATCCTGTCCTTAATCGGACTTTTAACAAAATTGTGCACAAGGGCACTTTCACTTTTAGCTATTGCCAATTTTAGGAGCAAGTTTGCATAGAGGCCAGCTCCGCAAGTTTGACTTGTAATTTCGTCGGCTTCAAATTCATGTACATCTTCCAAGGCCTTATCATATAAATAAACGACAGGATTAAACCATAGTACAGCCTTAAAGACCATTAACATAAGTTTATCAATAGAATGGTACTTTTTAGCATGCACCTTTTCATGTCTCAATAGCACTTGCAATTCTGCTTCAGAAACCTGTTTCTCATCAATAAAAACATAATTAAAAAAAGAACAATTGGTAAAACCCACATGCTTTGATATTATTTTTAGCCCATTTATTTCTTGTTTTTCAAGCCTTATATATTTAAGCAATTGCAATAATCGCCATGCGGTTATCAGTAAAAAGCCTACAACAACAAACGTGTACAAATAAGGGAGCAGGACATACCAGGTGAAGGTATTTTCTACTTGAGGAATTATAGTTGGAGTTGTTCCTGTAAATGGAACCTCGGGCACCCCTCCTAAATTTAAATCACTTACACTAGGAGTATCATTAACAATAGTTACCTGTTCAACTTCACGTTCTATGGTAAACTGTAGAGTAGGGATAACAAAACTGATTGAAAGAGATATTAACAGATAAAATCTATTAAAGCTAAAGAAGGTAAGTCTCTTTAAAAAGAGCAGATAAAAAGCAAAGAACAATACTGTACAAGCACTTACTTTTAAGAGGTAATTGATGAGTTCCATGATCAGGATTTATTGTTGATGAATGCTTTTAATTCTTCGATATCTTTTTGGCTTAATTTTTCCTCCTTCACCATAAAAGACAATAAGCTTGTAGGTGAATTATCGAAGTATCCAGAAAACAGCTTAGAGAAAGTGGTCTTTGCATAATCTTCTTTATTTATTGCTGGAAAATACTCATAGGTTTTGCCATAAGCTTTGTAACTTACGTAACCTTTTTTTTCTAAAAGTCTAACGATAGATGATATCGTATTGTAGGGAGGTTTTGGTTCATCGTCTAATTCATCGATGATATGTTTAACAAATGCTTTCTGCAGTTTCCATAAAACCTGCATGATGCGCTCTTCCGCCTTAGTTAATTCTTCCATAACCTAAAGCTATAACTTATTATTCAGTTATACAACTATAAAATCAGTTATACAATTTAATAATTTGATTATCAGTAGATTAATTTAATACAAAGCACGAAGTTTAAAGGCTAAAGCTCAAATCGCATAGCGTTTATGGGTTGTAAAGCGATATTAAATGTGCTAACCTCAGAACTCTTTGGAGTGTTAAGCGCTAAAACTTAATCTTAAAATGTTCTTTTGCCTGGTTTGTCTTAAAATAAACCAGTCCGATCCAGAATAGATCAATAGTGACTGTAACCTGTGGGTGATTTTTAATTTCATTCCATGCCTCCTTCATCCCCTCACTCCAATAAATATCATCAAATATGATCAATGAGTTTTCATTAATCTTTGGAAGGCACCAATTGAAATAGTTCAATGTGGCTGCTTTAGTATGGTTACCATCAATATAAACAAAATCTAATGTTGATGCTTTATCTATGGCAATAGGCAAAAGCGTATTAAAATTACCTACTTGCAATTCTATGTTATCTAGGTTCAATGTCTCAAAATTCTGGCGTGCAACTGCTGCAGTTTCAGGACAGCCCTCAATGGTTAAAACTTCCGCACTAGGTTGTGCCTTTGACAAATACGCTGAAGTAATCCCTAAACATGTGCCCAACTCTATCATATTTTTAGGCTCATGGTAGGCGCTAAGACGATAGATCAGCTGTGCTAACCTTGGTGTTTTCAATGCATTTTTAGCAATTTGACTTACCTTTTTCGTGCGATTTTTATTGAGATGTGAACCTGCACCGAGGTCCGTTACGGTAATTAGTCTATCGTCATTTAAAAGTTTTTTTCGCTGCTGTTCAATCTCATCATATGGTTTTTTTGAAGAAAAGTCGTAAATTACCTCATCAGTGAGCTTATAAACAAAAGGCGAATGTGTGCCATGCCTACTTTTAGCAGTCAGTCGATGCTTTAGGTAATCGGCAATAAATTGAAAAACCATAGCTACAAAAATAGGTAAACTGAAAATTGTAACGTGCATTTTTAATGGAAAATCTTGCAGAAATTGATGCTTTAGTGAAGTTATTAGATGATCCCGATGAGGAAATCTATCAACATGTACAGGAACGCCTATTGTCTTATGGTAGCGAAGTAATTACCTATTTAGAAAGTGCCTGGGAGCAATCATTGGATACTTTGCTCCACGAAAGAATTGAACATATTGTACATACGATCCAGTTCAACAATGTTAAAGAAGATTTAAACTTATGGTATCAGAGTGGCGCCTTTGATCTCCTGCAGGGTGCTTTGGTAATTAATCGTTATCAATACCCAGATTTAGACGAGCAAAGTATCATTTATCAAATAGAAGAAATTAAGCGTGAGATTTGGGTCAATATGCAATATGAAATGAGTTCAATTGAAAAGATTAAATTGATCAATCACGTATTTTATAATCAATATGGTTTCAGTGGCAATACAAAAAACCATCACGATCCACAAAACTCCTATCTTAATCAGGTATTAGATAGTAAAAAAGGAAATCAGATTTCTTTGGCGATTATCTATGCTACTTTGGCGCAGAAACTTGACATTCCTGTTTATGGCGTTAATTTACCACAACATTTCATTTTAGGCTATATTGACGAAAGCAATGCTGAGAAAGAGTATGGCGTATTATTTTACATCAATGCATTTAACAAAGGCGCTATTTTCGGCAAACACGATGTGGATCAATTTCTACGTCAGCTTAACTTAGAGCCACAGCCAGGGTTTTATTCGCCTTGCAGCAATACTGAAATTATCCGTCGCATTATCCGTAATCTAATTTCTGCTTATGAAAACTTAGGGGCAGTTGATAAAGTTGAGGAACTGAAGCAATTACAAGACATTTTATCAGAATAAATTACCTTTTATAAGTATTACTTACAAGTATAGCTTAGATCAAACTTTGTGGTATAAGTATCTGGGTCTTCACCCGATCCATCAGGATTAAAGTAACGGGATGTTTGGTTCATCGTAAATGAAGTCGCATAGCCAACACTATTGAAAACATAAACATAGTTTGTAACTTCTTCAAAGCTCTTCTTCCCATCTGGTTCAATGATCGTACTCGAAGACTTGGACAAAATATTCTTTGATTGTTTACCAAAATAAGAACCAGGTAAATAATCAACGTGACCAGCTACAGGATCAAACAATTCATATACATTTTTGGCAATTGCCGATGTATACTCGTAAGTTGTGGTTTCCACACTTGAACCGACGGTATATGTAGTTTTGGATTGTACCAAGTTTCCATTGGCATAGGTTAACTCATCTGTAGAATTAAGGCCTCCTTGAGCATAATTTTTAACCTGCACCAGATACCCCTCAGCATTATAGCTATATTCTCTTCTAATGTCTATTTCATTTACAAAATTCTCAACTACACTTTCACTTGCCCTACCATTAACAAGGGTAATCTTGCTTTGCTCCCCTTCCTGATCAGTCATCACAATTGAATTTGCGGTGTACACATAATTCGATACGTCAGTACCACTGGTTGTTTTGATTACTTTGCCTGTAGCATCATAAGTAAATTTAACGTCATAAGTCCCTAAAATGCCCAAATCAGCTTTTAAGCCGGAGATTTGGCACTCACTTGAGCCTCCTATAATTGGGGTAGTAGTTGGACCAGGTATTAAGCTAAAATCTATTTCTTTAGCGCAACCCGTAATCAGTAAAATGACAACAACGATTAAAGGTCTGGAATATTTGAACATGCGAATAGGTGAAAATGAGTTAATTATAAACAAAAGTATGTTTAATTAACTTAAATCTGGAATAAGTTGAATATTTAATGGTGGTTAATGGCGTGCCAAAGGCATCCCTTTGGGAATAGTTGATGGTCAATTGTCAATAGACTGGATGCATAATCATGCTGTTAAACCACCCAAACCTTAACTTCTAACTTGTAACTCGTAACCGATAAAGAGTTCCCGTTAATCATCTATAACAACTTATTTCCAATCATCCAGTTTTTTAGCCTTTCAAACCAATCGTCTTTTGTTGTTTTATTGTATAGTCCAAAGCCATGGCCTCCTAAAGGATAAATGTGCATTTCTGCAGCTACTTTATTCTTTGTTAATGCTTCATTATACATGATGCTATTTTTAACAGGAACAGTAGCATCGTTATTGGCATGTACTAAAAATGCAATTGGCGTTTGCGCATTAACCTGGAGCTCTGATGAAAAATAACGTCTTTGGGCATCTGTAGGATTTTCTCCCAACAAACGTTTTAATGAACCATTGTGCGTGTATTCTCCCAAACTAATTACACCATACATTAATACCGAAAAGTCGGGACGCAAGCTAATATTTTCTGGATTTTGGATTTTCAGATCTTTGTAATGTACACTGAGGCTTCCTGCCAAATGTCCACCAGCAGAAAAGCCCATAATTCCGATCTTACCTGGGTCTACTCCCCAAACAGCTGCATTTTTTCTAACCAGATAGATTGCCTGTAGTGCATCCTGCAAAGGACCTGTAGATTTATCTTCCATGATCAAATCACTTGGCAAACGATATTTAAGCACAAATGCAGTAACGCCAATCTCAGCGAATTTCTTGGCAACTAATATTCCTTCTTTATCTAGTGCCAAAATACTATATCCACCACCCGGGCAGATGATAACTGCCGTACCATTTGGTTTTGCAGGCAAATAAGCAATCAATGTTGGATCGGTAACCTTACTTACTCTGGTAACTCCATCAGTACCTGAAACTGTCTCTTCCTTGTAATCTGCAGGCGCAGTTTTAGCACCTGGAATTGCACCCTTATAAAGAGGAATTACTTGTTGAGCATCAACTTTAGCCATTGCAAAAAGACAAAATAAAGAAATGAATATTTTTTTCATCGAATAATCTTTTACTTTTTAAATTAATCAAAATTGTTAAATCATCTTATATATCCTACCACGTACCAAATACTAAGTACTTTATACTATCTACTAAGTACAATTAAAACTCCATCAGATAGGCTTTTAAGAAATCGTTCAAGTCGCCATCCAATACTGCCTGTGGATTTGAGGATTGAAAATTGGTACGGTGATCCTTTACACGCCTATCATCTAAAACATAACTTCTAATTTGCGAGCCCCACTCAATCTTCTTTTTTGAACCTTCTATTAAAGCTGTTTCTTCATCACGTTTACGCTGTTCTATTTCATAAAGTTGTGACTTTAATAAGCGCAATGCATTTTCCTTATTCTGTAGCTGTGATCTTGATTCCTGGTTTTTAATGATAATGCCTGATGGTTTATGATATAAACGAACGGCTGTTTCAACCTTGTTTACATTTTGTCCACCTGCACCACCGGCCCTAAAAGTCTCGAATTCAACATCTGCAGGATTGATCTCGATCTGAATGGTATCATCAACCAATGGATAAACATAAACCGATGCAAAAGAAGTATGTCTTCTTGCATTTGAATCAAATGGAGAGATCCGAACCAGTCGGTGTACCCCATTTTCCCCTTTAAGATAACCGTAGGCAAATTCGCCAGCAAATTGAAGGGTTACTGACTTTACCCCTGCAATCTCTCCTTCCTGAAAATCTTGTTCGGTAATTTTATATCCATTTTTCTCCCCCCACATCATGTACATTCTCATTAACATGTAGGCCCAATCACAGCTTTCGGTTCCACCAGCTCCAGCGGTAATCTGAACAACTGCATTGAGCTGATCTTCCTTACTTTTGAGCATATTCTTAAGCTCCAAGTCTTCAACGGACTTTAGGGATAGGTCAAATTGCTCTTGCATTTCTTCTATCGTGGCATCACCACTTTGTAAGAAATCAAAAAGCACCTGTGTATCTTCCAAAAGTGAATTTGCTTGTTGCCATGCGTCAGTCCACACTTTTTTTGCGTTTATTGCGGCAATATGCTTTTCGGCTTTTTTAGGGTCGTCCCAAAAATCAGGCTGTAATGTTAGCTCCTGCTCAATTCGGATATCGTATAGTTTGGTTTCAACGTCAAAGATACCTCCTCAGCGACGTTATTCTGTCCCTTAAATCTTGAATTTGTTCTTTAGTCATAATAACAAATATAGAAATGATTATGAAGAATTGGGTTTTTAATGAGAGATTCCTTCTTATAGTCCGGAAGTCGGTAAGTCCGAAAGTCCGTTCCCCTCGAGCGTTAATGCGATGTCGCCTAATCATTAAGTAGTGATTTGTTTTGTAGTCCATGCCAAAGGCATCCCAAAGGGCAATCTTTTGGGAGGTTAATCAGCTATTTTCAATCTTAGTTGTGCCAGATTTGTATTATGATTATATTGTGTTTAATTCTAATGAACATCGCCGATCGGCCTTTTAAATACATTAATTTCCCAAACCTTATGGCGACCTTATAGCGACCTTATAGCGATATTTCTATAGTCATTCTCTAATGTAGCTCCAGTATTCCTCTAGTGTAGGTCCATTGAGGTGTAATAATCAATGGTTAATGTTTCATAATGATTATGGCATACTTCTTACTCTTGAGGAGATATAGTCTGAGAAGCGTGCTTGATGCATCCCTTTTGGAAAAGTCTGGGTGCCCGAATCCCGATAGCTATAGGAACCGTTCCCTAAGTGGTTAATGCGAAGTATTGAGATAGCTGCTACTGCTGACCATTGGTCATAGCTTGGTTATTTTAAATCAAAAAAATAGATTATCTATCCTTCTAGCTTAGTTCTTTTGTATTTTGTAGTTTTACGAATAAAATTTTAGTTATGCTTCCAAAAATAGATTTCACCACTACCAATGCCTATAAATACTTGGCAGATCATTTTATTGCAATTAATGAAACCAGCCTTAAAACTTTATTTACTGAAGACAAAGAGCGTTTCAATAAATTCTCCATTTTATTTGAAGACATTTTAGTTGATTTTTCTAAAAACAGAATTGACGATACTACGCTGGCACTGCTTACCCAATTGGCGCATGAATGTAAATTGGATGAGGCCATTAAAGCGATGTATAGTGGTGATAAGATCAATCAGACCGAAGGAAGGCCCGTATTGCATATTGCCTTGCGCAACCAAACTAACGAGCCTATTTTAGTAGATGGCAAAGATGTAATGCCAGATGTTAATGCCGTATTGGCCAAAATGGAAAAATTTAGCAATGCTATTATTTCTGAAGAATGGAAAGGATACACGGGCAAGGCGATTACGGACATTGTGAATATTGGGATCGGAGGTTCGGATCTTGGTCCTGTAATGGTTACTGAAGCCTTAAAAAGCTACAAAACACGTTTAAACCTACATTTTGTTTCCAATATTGACGGCACCCATTTGGCCGAAACATTAAAAGCTGTAGATCCTGAAACTACTTTGTTTTTAGTGGCTTCAAAAACCTTTACCACACAAGAAACGATGACGAATGCGCATAGTGCAAGAAATTGGTTTTTAGAAAGTGGTGCAAAAACAGAAGATATCGCCAAACACTTTGCTGCATTATCTACAAATGCTAAAGATGTGGCTGCATTTGGTATCGACACAGCAAACATGTTCGAGTTTTGGGACTGGGTTGGCGGAAGGTATTCTTTATGGAGTGCAATAGGCCTATCGATATCATTAGGAATTGGTTTTGAAAATTTTAAGCAATTACTAGCGGGTGCCCATGCAAGTGATCAACATTTTGAGCAAACGCCATTTGAGCAAAACATACCTGTAATTTTAGGTTTGTTAGGTGTTTGGTATATCAATTTTTTCAATGCAGAAACACATGCCATTTTACCTTACGACCAATATTTACATCGCTTTGCAGCATATTTTCAACAGGGAGATATGGAAAGTAATGGCAAACACGTTGATCGCTCAGGAAAAGCAGTGGATTACGAAACTGGGCCTGTAATTTGGGGAGAACCTGGCACTAATGGCCAACACGCTTTTTATCAATTGATCCATCAGGGAACACGTCTAATTCCTTGTGATTTTATTGCACCTGCACAAAGTTTAAATCCTTTGGGTGATCATCATCCGATCTTATTGTCTAACTTTTTTGCTCAGACTGAGGCTTTAATGAATGGTAAAAACGAACAGGAAGTAGAAAAAGAACTAAAAGATGCTGGGAAATCGGAAAGTGAGATTGCGGAACTAGCACCATTTAAGGTTTTTGATGGCAACAGACCTACAAATTCTATCTTGCTGAAAAAAGTAACACCGTATAGTTTGGGCAGCTTAATTGCTTTATACGAACATAAGATCTTTGTACAGGGCATTATCTGGAACATCTTTAGTTTTGACCAATGGGGTGTAGAGCTAGGAAAACAATTGGCACAAAAAATTCAACCAGAGCTTAAGGGTGATGAACCGATTGAAACGCATGACTCATCAACCAATGGATTAATTAACCAATATAAAGCCTGGAGATAAGATACCAATGGGCTAAATTCATAAAATCGTCGTTTATAAAATAAGCGACGATTTTGTTTTTTCTGGGTAAATTTATAAAGCGATAAACCTATAAACCAAAACTTACTTATGGAAACTGTGTTTGAATAGCATCTTGTTTTAAAATTACATGAATGAGGTTAACTCATTTTTAAATGATAAATGCTTATGAATACCATTAAAAAATTAGGGCTAATTGCCTTTGCAATGATTACTTTTAATGCAAGTGCACAAACTGATAAAGCGACAACCAATAAGATTGTTGAAGAAAAGAACTACATTTTTGTAGCTACATCTGCTATTCCGTTAAGCAATATGGATGTAAATAGGGTATTGTCTAATATGCCGGGTGCAAATGGAGGAGGTGTAATCAATTTAACCGGAAGTAATTATGACTTACGGATTGTACCTGACAGTGTGATTGCCTACCTGCCCTTTTACGGAAGAGCCTATAGAGCGCCGATGAACAACGATGAAAGCGGACATAAATTCACTTCCAAAGATTTTACCTATACCAAAACAAAAAGAAAAAAAGGTGGCTGGGATGTAACCATCAATACAAACGATGTAAAAGATAATGTGAGAATGAACCTTAACATTTCCGAAAGTGGTTATGGAACATTGGTTGTGATCAGCAATAACAAACAATCCATTACTTATAATGGATATATCAGTGAAGCTAAAAAATCACTATAGTTAATTATATTACACAAATAATGATTGCTAGTCCCTAATTAATTGGCCAACTTGATTTCATAAAGAGTTGGCCATTTTTTTCCTCCAACAAAAAGTCTCTTCCCTTTTTCATCCCAAGCAATCCCGTTGAGCACATTGTTCCCAACTTCATCTTGGGTTTTGAAATAATTTTTGGGAACCAAAGCAGATAAATCTATCTCCTGTTCTACTGCGCCAGAAACTGGATTAATAATTACAATTTTATTGCTGAGGTAAACATTTGCATAGATCTTGCCATTGATATATTCAAGCTCGTTTAAGCTTGCAACTTGGCCTTTATAATCATAAACCTCCAAATACCCTTCTTCTTTATAGGTTTGAGCATTCATAAACCAAATTCGATTGGTACCATCAGAGCGCAAAATCCTTTTACCATCATAAGCTAATCCCCAGCCTTCTTTACTATTCTGATATGGAAATGTACCCAACTGTTTGAAGGTTTTAGCATCGAAAATAAAACCGATGTTTTCTAGCCATGTTAGCATAATGATCTTATCTCCAATTTTTAAACAGCCTTCTCCAAAATATTGGGGTTCTAGTTTAGCTTGCTGTAAGACTTTTCCAGTGTTCAAATCAACGTATCTTAAGGTAGAAGCTCCTTTTTCTCCAGTACTCTCTAATAGTTTTCCATCTACATAACTCAATCCCTGTGTATAGGCACTCGTATCATGTGGAAAAGAGTTGATTACTTTATATGCAAGCTGAACAGGCTTTTTATCTGTTTTTAGCACAATATTGGTGACTATTGTATCAGCTTGTTTTTCACTGTAAACTACTGCCGTAATTAAACGATAGCCCAACGGAAGATTATTTGTTGGTAATAAAACTGAATTGGCCTTGGGTACTTTCTGAACTATCTTCCCATCGATAAAATAACTGACTGAATCTATTTTAGCTGTATTTATCGATTCCAGTCCAATCTTTATTGTTTCACCTGCATTGAAGTTCTGGCCTTGATACGGGGTCGAAAATGTATAAAAAACATCTTTTCTTTTCTCATCACACCCTGAGATCAGGAAGAGTAAAATTAAAAGTAAAGCCCAATTAGAGAATTCTGTTTTTTTAAGTTGGCCAAAATGCATCTTCGATATGGTTTATGGTATAGTTATTTTGTTTGTCAAATAGGATGGAAACAATATCAAACCTAATTTCACCTTTATGGCTCATCAAATAAATATATTGATTTGCAGCGAACTCCAATAGTTTTTGTTTGACATTACTTACAAATTCTTCGGGATATCCAAAAGCAGTTGAAGTTCTGGTCTTTACTTCAACAAAGATAATCTTTCGATTAAAATAGGCAATCAAATCTATTTCGGCTTTGCCATACACCCAATTTTCATCCAAAATCTCATAGCCCTTTTGAACCAAATAGCTCAATGCCAAAGATTCCCCAAGTTTGCCCAAATCGTTGTGATTTGCCATATATTAGCGGTTAATAAATTATTGTTGATAGTTTTGATTCATAGGTTAATAGTCAATAGCTGATGGTCAATAGACTAGAGTCTATTTAAATCCACTTATTGCATTAAGTAAATCATAATTTATTTTACAATTACCGAGCCTAAAAATCGGGAGATTTCCTTTTCGACATTTTTGATGAATGCATAACGTTGCATTAAGATCTCTTGATTGGTATCGTCTTTCTCTGCTTTAATTTCCTGTAAAAGGTCTAACAGGATCCGATCAACTTTCTTTTTTTTGAGGTGATATAATCCACCTAGGATAGTCGCCTTAAGATTAACCGTTTCATCCCTTACATAGATATTATGCTTGTTATACCAATTCTCACTCAAACTATAGGGTGAGGTAGACAAGGTAATTGACAGATCGGATATGGCCATGTCCTCACTCTTAATAAATTGGTTGGCCGTTGGCAATTGCCCATTTTCGATTTCTATCCTGTAGTGATCGATGATTTTTTTGCAGAGTTTATTTTCAAAGGTAACATCATTTAGATTTTGGATAATGAAGGATCCGATATACATGTTATCAATCTTATCCCAACTCACCAATTCATGTCCGAAGGCTAGTAGCAGCCTTACAATTTCATATTCCTGGATATCATCATTTGCATCATTGGCTACCGTTGTGATGGGTTGCGGATCATCTGCAAATAAATTATCAGGTGGCATATCTGGGTGCTGTGGTTGCGACCTAGATTGTTGCGTGGTTGCCTTTTTTAGCTTTGCTGCCCGCATGGTATTGAGCTCACTCAACAAAACACGTTCTTCGATAGCAAGTAGGCTACTGCATTCACGAATAAAGACAGAGGCTTTAATGTTATCTGGGATCTTTGCGATACTTTCTACAATATCTCTAATAATCCCTGCTCTTTTTATGGGATCATTACCGGCATCGGCCAACAGCACATTTGCCTTATAAAGGATAAAATCTTTACGGTTATTTTCAATATAACTTTTAAAAGCCCCGGCTCCTACCTTATGCATGTATGAATCGGGATCATCGCCCGCAGGAAAAGAGACTACCTTAACATTAAGGCCTTCTTCCAAGATCATATCCAATCCTCTTAATGATGCTTTAATCCCTGCTGCATCACCATCATACAATATGGTTACATTTTGGGTAAAGCGACCGATCAATCGGATTTGCTCTATGGTTAATGAGGTACCTGAAGAAGCAACTACATTTTCAATCTGGGCTTGATGCACAGAAAGTACATCTGCATAACCTTCAACTAAGTAACAGTTGTCCTGATCACGAATTGCTTTTTTAGCATGATAAAGACCATATAGCACATTAGATTTGTGGTATATCTCGCTTTCGGGAGAATTGACATATTTCGGAACATTCTTATCGGTTTTTAAGGTTCTTCCCCCAAAACCAATTACCCTCCCCGTAAAGTTATGGATCGGAAACATTACCCTGCCCCTAAATCGATCGTACAGCTTGCCTTTATCATTTCTGATAGACAGACCTGTTCTTTCCAGGTAATCTTCGGTATGTTTGTTCTTAACCGCATCTAGGGTTAAAGCATCCCAAACATCGGGAGAATAACCTAGGTTGAACTTTTTAAGGATATCTTCTCTAAAGCCACGTTCTTTAAAATAGCTTAGACCGATTGCCCTGCCCTCATCGCTGTTCCACATCTGGTTTTCGAAGAATGTAGCAGCAAATTGAGAAACAATGTATAAGCTTTCCCGGGCATTTTGTGCTTCAACATCCTGAACGGATTCAACAGTTTCTTCAACCTCAATATTATATTTCTGGGCTAAAAACTTTAAAGCTTCAGGATAAGAATATTTCTCATGCTCCATGATAAAGCGGACTGAGTCTCCGCCTTTACCACAGCCAAAACATTTATAGATCCCCTTGGTTACTGATACGTGGAATGAGGGTGTTTTTTCTCCGTGAAAGGGACAATTACCTATTAAGCTTGTCCCTCGTTTCTTCAGATGTACAAAATCGCCTACTACCTCTTCAATTCTGGCAGTGTCCATTATTTTGTCTATCGTTTCACGGTTAATCATTCTTCAGTAGCTAGTTAAAATATAAGGGGATATCGCAAAACCAATGCGCTGGTTACACACACATTTGAGTGTGTTTTATTTTATAAAGGGCAGCATTTGGTCTGCAACCAATTGATTACCTGTTGCATTTAAGTGAACCTTATCTGTAGTTAAAACCCCTTTTTCTAGGTCTTGGGTATTATTTATGGCTTCATAATCCATAAAGGCTTTTCTTAGATCGCAAAGCGGCAAATTATTTTTCGCAGCTAGCTCCTTAATTCCGGCAGCATACTTTGTTAAGTCAGCATCTACTTCATTTGTACCATCCTTCTTTTCTCCAATTACCGATGGTGTACACAAAACAACCTTGCTTCCCGTTGCCTGAATTTTATTGATAATAGCCTGATAGAATTTCAAATATTTATCATAATCGGTTCCTGTTCTAGCACCTAATTTATGCCAAACATCATTGATCCCAACATATATTACTACCAGATCAGGTTTTTTGCTGATTACATCTTCTTCAATTCTCAAGTAAAGATCATATACTTTATTGCCGCCAATACCTGCACCAATCAATTGATATTTAGTTGAATCGACAGACTTTTTAAGGAGATTGATATATCCATTTCCTTTAGCCCCTTGTTGTGTGATTGAATCTCCAAAGAAAATTACCTTTTTAGGTTTCTTTTTCATTGCTGTTGTTAAAAATAAGATTGCTACAATAGCAATCATGCCTAATTTTTTACCGTATTTCATCTTTTTATTTATTTGGTTGTTTTAAAGTCTAAATCCTGAAAATCGAAGCTAAAATCTGTCATTGGAGAGATCGCTTCTATTTTAAATCCATTGGCTTTTGCTTCTTTGTTTAAGGAGAAGCTAACAAATGCATCTGCATCTAAGCTTCTGTCATACCATTTCACAATAAAAGTATTGCCTTTATAAAATGTCATATCTCCTCTTAGTTTAGGAGCGTTCTTAGCTTGAAAATGCATCTTTCCATTAACTTCGCTAATGGTTACTTCGCCAAACCAATCATCTTTATAAGTGCCCAAATAATTTTGGACAGCAGGTTTCGCGATAGCTAACTTTTGTTGTGCCTCAATTTCTGCCCAAATCTTTGCAACTATAGTTTTTGCTTGAGATTCGCCCATAAGCCTATTGCTATTAAGCATTTTAATTCTATCTGATTGTGGAATGCCTAGATAACCGTCTTTAATTGAAGAGGTGATGGCATTAAAAGCTGATCCCGACTGTTGGTTGGTTAACACAATAATTCCCAATTTCAGTTCTGGAATGATGGTTACCTGAGTAACAATTCCTGATAGGCCTCCAGTATGTGTAGCTTGAAACTTCCCATTTACGTTACTTAAAAACCAACCTAATCCATAGCTGCTAAAACTTGTTGGATTACCGTTGTTAATGATCGTTTGAGGTGTCCAAAGTTCTTTTGCAACTGCCGGACTAAATAATTTCTTATCTAAGTTATCACCATATTTACCTCCATTGATCATTGCCGTTACCCATTTGCTCATATCTGTAACGTTTGAGTAAATCCCTCCGGCAGCATTTGCTATCTCCCCAAAACTCAACCCTACAGTTAACAATTTATCTTCATAAGGCGCATGTCCGTCAATAACATTGGATTTGTCTTTTAGACGATACCATGAGGCCGCGGTTTTGGTCATTCCCAAAGGTTTAATTATCCTAGTTTCGATAAAATCTTCGTAACTGATACCTGAAGCTCTTGCCACACATTCACCAGCTACGATGTACAATAGGTTATCATAATCATATTTTGTACGGAACGAAGAAACCGGTTTCAGGTAACGGAGGTTATGGATCAGCTGTTTTTTATCTACAGTTGAAGAGTCTGGCCAAATCATCAGGTCTCCTGCACCTAATCCCAATCCGCTTCTGTGGGTTAAAAGATCTCTGATGGTAAACTCGTTGGTCACAAAAGGATCGTACATTTTAAACTCTGGGATCACATCAATTACCTTTGTATCCCAGGTTATTTTCTTTTCATCAACCAACATTCCCAATGCTGCAGCTGTAAATGCTTTGGTATTGGAAGCCACGCCGAAAAGTGTATTTTCATCAACCTTTAAATTTGTTTTAATAGAACGCACACCATATCCTTTTAAGTGGATCACTTTCCCATCTTTAATAACGGCTACCGCAATGCCTGGCACGTTAAAAGTTTGGAGCGTCTTTTCTGCGACACTATCTATTTGCTTAGAGGTTAAAACTTGCGCATTGGAAGTGAATGCAATGCAAAAAGCAAGCATCATTAAATAAGCGACTTTAAAAAGAAATTTTGATTGCATAATTAAGTGTATTTGGAAAACTAAAGATAGGTATCTTTTGCTTTTTTTAATTGGCTATTTTAACCGACAAGGTATTTGGATGTTCAGTTTCGATATATCTTTTTACCAGCTGTTCAAAAAAGATATGATGAATTTATAGCTTAAATCAGTTACTAAAGGTTATTTATTTTTCCCTTTGCCGAGCTTATAATCTTTATGAACTACTAGGAAACTGGCCCGTTCTTCTTTCTTAAAAGGATAATCCCAATTGCCTTGATAGGTAATTTTTGTAGGCAATTTTACTTCATCGAAATAACTCATTTCAATATTCATCTGTACATCAAAATCAAACAACATGTTACTGTATTTCATATCAACATATCGCCCTAAAATTTCGAAGTTACTTCTGTCAAAAATGGTCACCAATTCTTTGATCATTAGTCCATCTTTTGTCCAATTGCTCAAATCTGGCTTTACGGAGACTTTAAATCTGTAAACTGGGATCGAATCAAGGTATGTTCCGGCATAAAATGAATAATCATAATACTGGCGCATGTTGGCCGTGAATATTTCAGTTTTATTGCTAATAAAAGGGATCCCCTTAACTGGACGTCCTGGATTAAAAATTAGTGTTTTCAGTTTATTCTTATAGCCTTCGTTTGTACCTCCTTTGCCATCACTTGCAGGTGCATTTGGAACAAAGTCTGTATTGTAGGCATTCATGAAAATATAATCGAACATTTCTACCGTATACAATTGATATTTTCCGTTCTTCTTATAGATGTTACCATCATCTTCTTTTACCAAGTATTCCATTTTATAGGGGCCATCATTGTTGTGCCTAATTTTCCGGTACACCTTTCCGTTAACCTTATTCTTTTTATCATAGGTATAAATTCGGTTTTCGGCAATAAAGGTATATTTCTTCATGTTGCGAAATGCCTGATAAAAACTGGTATCATTGATAATGGCATTGATAAAAGTTTCAATATTTAGGCGTTGCGCTCTAATATTCACCACAGAATCTAACTGAATAGTTTTGATGGTGTCGGGATTAAAACGTTGTATTTCCTGACTATTCGCCTTTATAAAAGCAAAAGAGACGATCAGAAATAGAATGATTTTTTTCATTTGTTGCAAAGTACATTAAAGACTTAGAGAAATCGAAATAGCTGGATAGCCTAGTTGCCCAGCTGTTTTAGTGCAATATAAGCCATCAAACCTGTCGAGTTTTTTAATGCATCTTCATCAATATCAAAGTTTGGTGTGTGTACAGAATAGGTTGTTCCTTTTTCTACGTTACCAGTCCCCAATCTATAAAAACATGCATCTGTTACTTGCGAGTAATAGGCAAAATCTTCCGCAGCCATCCAAATATCCAAATCAATAACGTTTTCCTTGCCTAAATAGTCTTCGGCAAAAGTACGTGCATTGTCAGTTAACTGTTCTTCGTTAATCAAAAATGGATAACCCCTCATGATGTTAAATTCGCATCGGCCGCCCATGCTTTCTGCAATCCCTTCGGCCATCTTTTTCATTAGTCGATGTGCTTCATTTCTCCAATCCTCATTTAATGTTCTGAAGGTACCTTCCAGTTTCACTTCATTTGGGATAATATTGGTAGCGCCATTGGCATTAACCTTTCCGAATGATAATACGGATGGTAAACGAGGATCTGCGTTACGACTTACAATTTGCTGCAATGCAACGATGATATGTGCTGTAATTAATACTGGATCGATATTTTGATGAGGCTGTGCACCATGCCCACCCTTGCCATGAACGGTTACATATAATTCATCCGTTGATGCCATGTAAATACCAGATCTAAAACCAACTTTACCTGCATCAATTAAAGGCATAACATGCTGGCCAACGATTGCCTGTGGTTTTGGATTTTCGAGCACGCCTTCTTTGATCATGATACTTGCACCGCCCGGAAGCAATTCTTCAGCTGGTTGGAAAATTAATTTAACTGTTCCAGCAAACTCTCCTTTTAATTGACTTAGGATATAAGCTGTCCCTAAAAGTGAAGAGCTGTGTACATCATGACCACAAGCATGCATTACACCGTGGTTTTTAGAACGATAAGGTTTATCATTTGCCTCATGAATGGGTAATGCGTCCATATCAGCACGGAGTGCAATAACTTGGTCTGAAGGAAGATCTCCTTTAATCAAACCCACTACACCGGTATTTGCCATATCGGTAAACTCAATGCCCCATGATGTTAATTTCTCTTTGATAAAAAGAGAGGTTTGGAACTCTTTGAAAGAAAGTTCTGGGTTTGCATGGATATGTTGACGAAATGCAACTACATCATGGTATATTTTTGCTGATAAATCTTTAATCTTTTCTTTCATTCTTTTAACCGTTTTCTCAATTGTATAACAAATGAAGCAATAACAGGCCAACCTCAGTGATGAGCTAAGCTTGTTAATTCATCTGATCTAAATCTGGGGCATTTATCTTCTCTCTAAAGATAAATAAAGTAGGGAAGCTTGCCTTTAGTTCATTCTGTAACCTTTGGGCCTCTAAGCGAGTTCTAAAGTCGCCTACACGCAAATAATAGTTGGGCTCCTTATAAGTAATATACGTCCTTAGTTTAGGATATGCTGCCCTGAACCTAGCCTGTTCACTAAAGGCTTCTTTTCGATCTGACCCATAAAAAACCTGAACTCGATAGCCCATATCAGATACGATAGCAGTACTTACCGGGTTTGTAGTAGTTGGCCTTTTCATATTCAGTTCTATTCTCTTAGCAATTAAGCTATCGATCAGTGGATCTTTAACTACAATAACTTCTCCCCTGTTTTGCGCAAGAGCTAGCGTACTAAAAAGAATTGAAATGAAAAGGAGCTGAAACTTTTTCATGATAAACGTTTACAAAATTCGACATAATTGATGGCTAATACAAATGATTGTCCACATCTGTTGATAACCTATCCTATGCCTAAGCAAATTATAGGCCCTTTGTTTTGTCAAATTCAAGATTTAAGAGAAAACGTCATATATATGGGAACATGGTCTGATACTTTCCTAGCCAATTTTAAGCTATCAAAAAACTTATAGAAATGGATGATGCCCGATTCTTTTATATTAATTTTAGCATTGGCGAAATAGAAATTGTCATACTCAGATGCCAGGCAATCATCATTGATACATATTTGTCTTAATGAAGTCTTTTGCTTTACCAATGCGGAAACATAACCCATGGTTTTAAGCGGTGTAAATACCGAATGCGATTGGGGCAGATTAAAATCTCCACAAAATATGAGGTTGTCTTTGGGATAAAGGCTTGGAAAGAACTGAAAGTATTTGAGTTCTGTTTCTGGGTGTTTTGCTTTTGGGATAGCGTGAAAGTTGACTAGCGTAAAAGTCTTATCATTCATCTTAAATCTCGAAAAATAAGGCTCCCGATCTATCAATACATTATAATTAATATCAAGCCAACTCTTCCCAACTTTAGTTACTTTATTGGCTTTCCAAATGAAAGCGTAGCGTTCGGTGGTATTGATGCCGGAAGTAACATTACTGATTTCACAATTCCATTGATTGCCTGTTTTATTCAATTGGGCCACTAATTTTGCTACGGCTTGTGAACCTCCCGGCCCGGCAACGATTTCTTGAAGCGCAATTACATCAAAAGATTTTACTGTTTTTACAATGAATCCTAATGTGGCATCACTTTTAGATTTACCAAAATCTTTTAAATTCCACGAACATACACTGACATTTTGAGCATGGACTATAACATTAAAGAAAATAAAAGATAAGAGCAGATATAGTTTAATACGCATTTTGGCCTATGGTTAATAATAAAAATGAAGGAGGCTAAATTAAGTCATTTATGATCAATTTTGAAGGTTCAAGTTCATTCAGTTTTTTAATTAAATTGAGTTCTAATGGTGGCTGATGGTCAATAGCTGATAGTCAATAGACTAGATGATTACAGAATAGCCATTGGCTTTGCAGGCTTCTTTCAATTTTTATTACTTAATGTCCGCTTTGTCATGAAGTGGTTCTTTGGAGTAACGCGGACGATATCGAGGATTTCAATTGAGAACTAGCATCCTGCTTTAATTTAATTGTGTCGAATTCGACACAATTAAATTGATCATATAAATACCTTGTTACGAAGTGGTTCTTTGAAGGAGCATCCGCGTTGAAAACCTACTGTGTACCCAAAAGTCAATAATAGTTTCTCAAGTTTGTTTTTGCGAGGAAGACCTGTCCCGATTATTTCCTATCAGGTGGACAGATTTCGCTCAGGTTCGTTTCCGC